>Ga0224557_1000409_pt1 | contig 48127 bp, 42 predicted proteins | sample 714S31014metaG_FD_180677 | JGI IMG/M metagenome (GOLD analysis project Ga0224557, IMG submission 180677) | Peat soil microbial communities from Stordalen Mire, Sweden - 717 S3 10-14 | ecosystem: Environmental > Terrestrial > Soil > Wetlands > Peat | place: Sweden: Norrbotten County, Stordalen...
GATGTTTGAAGTATTCGGCCCGAATCAACCGGCACAGGCCCACCCAGCCGGTGAATCCCATGCCGAAACAGACCGCAAGCAATCCGCTGTCGATGTACTTGGTGATGGATTGAAAAAACGGCGACCGATCGATGGCCCCGCGCACAACGTAGGCAATGGCCATGATCAGCAGGATGTTCGGAACGGAATCCACCACCGAATACAAGTACACGATCAGCGTGTCGACCTTGCGCCCGAAGTATCCCGCAAAAGCGCCGAGTACGAAACCGAGCGGAATGACGATGACAGAGGTGAGCAACCCAATCTCGAAGGCGATGCGCGTGCCCTGGATGACCTGGCTGAAATTGTCCCGGCCAGCATAATTGGTGCCGAGCAGGTGTGATCGGCTGGGCGGCTCGTTGCGAATTTCGTAATGGGAGACTTTGTAGGCGGGCGTCAAACCACGCAAACGGGCGCCCCAAAAGACAGTTTCCGCATAGAACCAAACCGCGGTGTACACACCGAGAATGGCGAGACAAACCATTGCCAGACGGTTGCGCCGTAATTGCCGCCAGGCGATTTGCCACAAGCCGGTCGGTTGGGCTGCCACCGCTGCTTCCGCGGGTGTGGGCGACGATAGGATTGTGGTGGCGGTGGTCATTTCAATCGAATGCGCGGATCAGCCCAAGTGTAAGCGATATCGGTGACAACGTTGGCAAGGACAAATAAGATGGAGCCAATGAACACGTCGGCGAAAATGACATCTTCGTCGCCATTAAACAACGCCGTAACGGTCATGCGTCCGAGGCCGGGAATGCCGAAGAAATTCTCCAGCAGCAACGCGCCCGTGTAGAGGAATGGAATGGCGATGATAACGTTGGTGAGAATGGGAATCATCGCATTGCGGAGAACATGACAGAACAGGACGGTTGGTTGCGAAACGCCTTTGGCCCGCGCCGTGCGAACATAGTCCTGATACATCTCATCGAGCATGACAGTGCGATAGAAACGGACACTGCCGCCGACGCCCGCGACGACGCCGATGATTACGGGCAGCACGAGGTAATATGGATTCTCAAAGCCCCACACGGGGAACAAACGCCATTCGCTCGCCAGCCAGTATTGCGCGACCATGATGTAGACAAGTGCGCTGACGCTCATACCCATAACGGAAACGAACACGAGACCGCGATCCAGCCACGAGTCGCGAAAGTACGCCGCGAGTAACGCGATGGTGATGGCGAGCACCAGTTCGATGACAAAGATGGGCACCGTCACACAGAGCGACGGGATGAAACCCTGACGCAGCATTGTGCTGACGCGCTGCTTTGTGCTCAACGACTCTCCGAAATCGAGCCGCGCCAGCTGCCCACATAGTTGCGGGAATTGCGCGTCGAACAACGAGCGGGGAAAGCTTTGGAAGTTTAGGAACAATGGCTTGTCGAAGCCTCGCTCATGGCTGATTTGCTTGATGCGGGCGAGCGTGGCGTTCTTGCCGGCAATGCGATATGCCGGGTTGCCACCGATCACACGGAACAGGAAAAATGTGATCAGCAGCACGCCGAGCGTGATCGGGATGACGGAAAGCAACCGCCGTATGATGTAGGAACCCATGACTCACTTTAGTGCGGCTGTACTTTGTAATACTTCCAGTTCGCGTACGGAAATGCGTGAGGTTTGTAGTTCTGAAACCACGGCTGGAACAGCCCGTACGCCAGCGGATAGCCGATGAGGGCCCAGGTGCAGTCCGCGTTCACCATGTCGGCCATTTTCTCATAGAGGGCCGTACGCTCGGTCGACTCGGGCATGGACAGGATGTGCTCGTAGAGGCGATCGAATTCAGGATTCTGGTAGTTCGTTGCATTGACACCGGGCGCCTTGTTCGGGCCGTAAAAGAGTTGGAGGAAATTCTGCGCATCCGGGTAGTCAATCACCCAGCCGGCGAAGAAAACTTGTGTTTCGCCGTCATGTTCGCGGCGCAGATATTCGGTGAAGGTCATTTGTTGGACGGTGAAATCGATACCCAGGGTGTGTAATTCTTCGGTAAAGAAATCGGCTTGCTGGCGCACATCCGTGCTACCGGCTCCCGGCATGATCATCGTCAAGCGCAACGGATGGCCTTGCTTGTCTTGTCCGTCCGGATAGCCCGCCTCGGCCAGCAACTGTTTGGCGCGCGTCACGTCAAACTTGTACGGATACGGTTTGTCCGTGTGGCCGGGCACACCGGGCGGGATGGGCGTGTTGCCAGCCAGATAGCGACCATTCGTAATGACGGCGATGTACTTCTCGACGTCGATCGCTGTCGCGATAGCTTGTCGCAGTTTCCGATGACGGTCATTCTCAACGAGGTCGGAAGATTGACCCACCACGGGATCGAGCATGTTAAAGCCGATGTAGTACGTGGCCAACTCCGGCACCTTGTAGAGACGGATTCCCTTTTGTTTCAGAGAATCGGAAAGTCCCAACTGCGGCGTGATCACCTTCTCGAAGTAATCCTTGTTGATTCCGGAGTTGTAGGTTTGGCCGCCCAGAAACATCTGCCAGGCCGTATAAAACTCATTGACGTCGTACTCCACGATCCGGTCCAAAAGCGGCAGGGGCTTGCCGGCATCGTTGAGTAAGCCAGCTTCTCGATCAGGCGGCTCACCCGTGTCGGGATAGCTTTGGCCGGAGAATGTCGGGTTGCGTTCATACTCGATGCGGTAGTTGCGCCGCCAACTCTTCAAGCGAAATGGTCCCGTGCCAACGGGGTGATTGCGGAAGCTGCTTCCGTAATACTCGACAGCTTCGTGCGGTACAGCAAACGCGTATGGCATCGTCAACACCCACAAGAGTTGCGGGTATGGTTTTACGAGGCGTATTTGGAGCGTCGAACGATCAAGAGATTGAAATCCCGGCAGTGGTGCGCGCGGATCACCGGCCCCGGCCCATTCCTGCGCCCCGAGCACGTGGTTGATAAAAATCCAGTCCCCCTGCGATTCCAGCTTCGGATCCAACACTCGCTTGAACGAATAGACGAAGTCTTCCGCTGTCAGCTCTCGTCCTTTGCCACCGGGAAAGCACGCGTCATCCTGAAACCGAACACCCTGCCTGATCTTAAACGTGTACGTCAATCCGTCCGCCGAAATCTCCGGCAAGGCTTCTGCTAGGCGCGGAATAGCACGGTATGGCCGGTCGAGATAGGCGTATTCCAATAGCCCCTCGTACACGCGGCAAACTTGGTCGGCCGACTCCACATCACCACTATCGATGGGGTCGAACCCCTTGAAATCGCCTCCGATGCCATACAGCGCCGAGTCTGCATGTTCCACAGCAAATCCGGTGTGTACGCCGCAGATAAGCGACGCGGCCAGAATAATTCTCCCCGCGTAGTTGGCCAGCACTTGGCGTGGGAGCATCGCGTGTCAGCGGAACGTTACGGAGTTTTTCCTGCCGGCGCGGCAGGTAGCGGAGAATCCTGACTTGAAGCCGGAGTTGTCGCGGGAGTTTGCGTTGTCGCTGGGGCCGCTTCAGGTGACGCCGGCGTGGTCGGCTGTGACGAGAATGGAAGCGCCGATTGTGGCGCAGGCGCCATTGGCATCGTCGCCAACGTGCGTTGCATCAACGAGCCACTCCCCTTCCCGCGGTGTGAATGCAACACGGCCAGGATTAATGTCGTCGCCAAAAGCGCACACGCACAATAAATTGTCATACGCACCAATGCCGTGGTCGTGCCTGCGCCAAAGACGGTTTCCGTCACGCCCCCGCCGAACGCAGCGCCGACACCCTGTTCCGACGACTTTTGCATCAACACCAGCACGATCACAAAGAGTGCGACGAACACGTGCACCACCGTTACAATTCCAATCAAAATATTCATAAGTCTTTCTTTCGTTTGCAGAGCGGTTTAAAACTACCGCTGCGCCAGTCCCAGACACTATAGCGCGGCTTTAATGATATCCGCGAACCCTTTTGCATCCAGACTCGCGCCACCAACCAGGGCGCCATCGATATCGGCCTGACCCAACAATTCCTTCGCGTTCGCTGCTTTCACGCTGCCACCGTACTGAATGCGCACCTTGGCCGCCACCGACGATTCGAACATTGCTGCGAGCAGTTCGCGGATAAATGCATGCACTTCCTGCGCTTGCCCAGGTGTGGCCGTCTTTCCCGTGCCAATGGCCCAGACAGGCTCGTAGGCGATCACGATGTCGAGCATAGCATCTTTGGTGAAACCTGCAAGACCGCCCGTTACCTGGTCGCGCACGACCGCTTCCGTCTGTCCGGCTTCGCGCTGCGCGAGTATTTCGCCGACGCAAACGATCGGGCGGATCCCATTGGCCAGGGCGGCTTTAGCGCGCTTGTTGACCCCTTCGTTCGTTTCGCCGAAGTACTGCCGTCGCTCGCTGTGACCTACAATGGCATAGCGCACGGCCAATTCCTTGAGCATCGGTGCGGCAATTTCGCCCGTGAACGCACCTTCCTTCTCCCAGTGCACGTTTTGCGCGCCAAGCTGGATGCTCGAGTCCTGCAGTAGTGTGCTTGCCGCGTAAAGCGCTGTGAATGGCGGACAAATGACAGCTTCCACGTCCGCATCCCTCACGCCGACGAGTTCGCTTTTAAGTCCATTGACCAAGCCAAGCGCTTCCGCCGCTGTTTTGTACATCTTCCAGTTGCCCGCGATAATCGGTTTGCGATTTGAATTCATTAGATTTGCCAGATTGATGTTTACTTGTCACTAAGGGCGGCCACGCCGGGTAATTCGATTCCTTCCAAAAACTCGAGCGATGCCCCGCCGCCGGTACTGACAAAAGTGACCTGCTTGTCCACGCCCGCCCTCTTTGCGGCCTTTGCGCTATCGCCGCCGCCGATGATCGAAATCGCACCCTTGTTCCCAGCCACGGCCTTCGCAACCTCAAACGTACCTTTCGAATACTCGGGAATCTCAAAAATACCCATCGGCCCATTCCAAACGATGGTTTTTGCGGAGGCGATTTCCTTTTCGTAGCGCATGATCGTCTCGGGTCCGATGTCCACGCCACACCAACCGTCTTCAATGCTTGGCCCATCTGTAATCCGGGTCGTTGCGCCTGCGATGGGCTTGGTTGCTTGCAGGTGATCGCTTGGGAGGAGAAACTTCTTGCCTTTGGCCTTTTCGAGTAACGATTTCGCTAGATCGAGTTTGTCATTTTCCACGAGGGAATTTCCCACCCCAAATCCTTGCGTCTTCAAAAACGTGTAGGCCATCGCGCCGCCAATGAGAATCGCATCGGCTTGCGTGAGTAAATTCTCGATGACGGCGATCTTGTCTGAAACCTTGGCACCGCCGAGGATACATACGAATGGCCTTGCAGGGGAACTGAGTGCCCCACCAAGGTATTTGAGTTCCTTCTCCATGAGGAAACCTGCCACGCAGTTACCCCCACGTTTCTTGATGATTTGTGCCACACCTTCCGTTGAGGCATGGGCGCGATGCGCCGACCCAAAGGCGTCGTTCACATACAAATCGGCATTCTTAGCCAACTTCTCGGCAAACCCGGGGTCGTTTTTTTCTTCGTCGGCGTAGAAACGCAGGTTTTCCAGAAAAACCACGTCGCCGGGCTGCATGATGCCAATCGTCTTGTCCACCTTCTCGCCAATGCAATCATCCACGAAAGCCACGGGCCGGCCGAGGATCTCCGCCAGACGCTGCGCCACCGGCCGCAAGCTCTGCTTGGGGTCGCGCTTGCCTTTCGGACGACCAAGATGCGAGCACAGGATGACCTTGGCCCCCCCTTTCACAAGATAATCAATCGTCGGCGCGGTCGCCTTGATACGCTTGTCGTCGGTAATCCCGCCGTTTTCATCCAGCGGCACGTTATAATCCACGCGCACCAGCACGCGCTGATTGCGGAAGTCCTTCAAGTCATTAACGGAAAGCTTCGCCATAATTCCGAATCTCCACAGAATCAATACAAACGAGGTCTGAGCAGGGTATCGAATCACGCCGCTGAGTCAAACCCAAAAGGTGGCTGCTGCACTGTCTGGGCTCCATTCCTAGCTTGTCCGCTCATCAGCATAATGATAACAAATGGACATGCCGAACGGAGAGAATGGTCCGAAGCGAATTGTTTTGGTCGGGTTGTTGGGAATTCTCGCGTTGGTCATAAACGGGTGTGAAGCGTCGCCAGCCAGTTCCTATAGCAGCAAACGCTCGGTATTGGGACCGGCCATATACTCCCAGCCGGCGGCTGGACAAACAAATTTCCCCGGCGCTGCTGCGCCTAAGCCGTAGGCCGATCTTCGCGCAGGATGCACAAGCCGTTGCGGTCGCCAGGCAATTCCATTAGACTCTCGTGCATGACGACGGCCAAGCTATCTCTCCATTCGATCCAGCAGGCGAGGGAACGGATCAGCCAATTTATTGCGCGGACACCGTGCGAATTCTCCGTTGGCTTGAGCGAAATGCTTGGGGCGCGCATCTTCGTGAAGCTCGATAATCTGCAGGCCACCGGTTCGTTTAAGGAACGCGGCGCGGCCAACAAGCTCCTGCAACTAACTGCCGCTGAACGGAAACACGGAGTGGTCACGCCCAGTGCCGGTAATCACGGACTGGGCGTTGCGTACCAGGCGAAGAAGCTCGGCATCTCGGCCACGATAGTCATGCCCAAGGGTGCGCCGCTTATCAAGCAGTCGAATGTTCGCCGTCTCGATGCAACTGTCGTGCTTCATGGCGATTCTTATGCGGATGCGCTCACTAGGGCTCGCGAAATTGAAAGCGAGGAAGGTCGGGTATTTATCCACGGTTTCGATGATCTGGCGGTGATCGAAGGACAAGGTACCCTCGGGTTGGAGATTGTTGAGAGCGTGCCGGATCTCGACGCAGTGATTGTGCCGGTCGGCGGTGGCGGATTGATTGCGGGCGTGGGCACGGCGGTGAAGGCCCTGCGGCCGGGAGCGAAGATCATTGGCGTCGAACCCGAGCGGTATGCGTCGATGGTTGCGGCATTGAAGGCGCACAAACCCGTGACCATTGAAGCATCGCCGACCATTGCGGACGGGTTGGCCGTGAATTGCGTCGGCATGAATGCGCTTAGAATCGCGGCATCGGTGATCGACGAAATGGTGACGGTTACGGAAGACGAGATCGCGAAGGCGATTCTTATGTTACTTGAAGTGGAGAGAACTGTCGTTGAGGGCGCGGGCGCGGTGCCGCTGGCGGCAATGTTTACGGGGAAAGTGGATTTGCGCGGGAAGACTGTCGTGCTGCCGTTCTGCGGGGGCAACATCGACGTGAACATGATGTCCAATATCATCGAGCGTGGCCTGGTGAAGGATGGCCGATTGGCGTGGCTGCGCACATTCGTCAGCGACAAGCCCGGCCAGCTTGCCGCCATCGGTCGCATCATCGCTGACATGGGCGCCAGCGTGAAGGATGTATACCACAACCGCTCGTTTGGTCGCGTCGAGCCGGGCGGCGTGGAGATCGACTGGATTCTGGAAACCCGCGGCCACGATCACATCGCCGAGTTGGTCCTCAAACTTCGCGATAGGGAAATCCGCGTGTTGACGTTTGAGAATGGGTAGCAGCCCTTTTCCTAGCCCAGGATCTTCGCGGTCTTCAACAGCGAGCGGATGCGATCGTCCAGGGCCTTCTGATCGGTCGCGAAGGAGTACAGCGCGCTGAGATTCATCAAGGCATCCAACCCGACTTTGCCGGATCCAAGACGGTCCTTCCAGGTCGCGTAGACGGGAATTTTACCGTCTTTCGTCGCGGTCCGTATGTCTGTGGCGGACCAACGCGGCAGGAAACCACCCAAGCCAGCCTTCTCGAAATGCGCCTGTAGGTCGTCAGGGGTAAGCGCGTCGAGATTCTTGCGGAGCAGATCCTCGACGGCAGCCTGGAATGGCGGTGGCACATTCCAGAGTGTTTCCCCGCCAAATTGTGCGAGGGCCACACCACTGGCGAGCGGTACCACCGGGTCTTTGGCCACTTGGGAAGTGACTTGTGTCCGAGGGTTGGCGTGGTACTCGGCGGCAGCCTTGGTTGGCATCGTGAAGACGTCGACCCCGGCGAGGTCGCCGATCTGGGCGCCCGAGCGTATACTGGCCGCGATGAGTTTCGTTCTTGTGCGGCCCGCCTTGCGGAGATTGAGCAATTCGCGCTGGGTGGCCAGCGTCGCCTTCTCGCCGACATTGCGACCGTCCCCCAGCTTGTTGTCGGCTACGACCGAGTTCAGCCGCCCGAGGAACACATTCACGTAGTCAGGCTTGGTCAGCAAGGCGGCGACATAATTGTGTCGTGCGGAGAAGCCAAGCGTGAAGTTGAGCGGGATACCCGCCTGCGCGAGTTTGCGTGCGCTGAGATAGCCCGCGGGCGTGAGCGGCACTTTCACATAGAATCTTTCGGGGCAAATTGCAAAGTAGCGTTTGCCGTAGGCGACCGTGCGCTCGACATCGCTGGAAAGGTCGGTGTGCAACTCGACGCTGACGAAGGCGTCGAATTTGTCGACGAGCCGCAGCGCGTGGTGGGCGTTCAGGATGAACGCTATTTCCAATATGAGGTCCGATTCGCTGATTTTTGGCGCGGCTTCGAGGACGACGCGGGCGGCCTTGGCGACAAGGTCGTCGTAGATCCCTTTCTGGATTTCCTTGTTGAGCAGCGTGTTGTTGGTCGTCAACGCATCAAACGACGAATTCCACAACTTGGCCGCCTCATCGATGTCGCCCGTGTCTAGCCATAACCGCGTCCCCGCGTCGCGTACTTTGCGCCACTCAGGATCGTCTTTCGCCGTCACGGCGGATTTGCCAAATTTATGGGTAAATCCCTCCCGAACGAATTCATGCACTCGAGTATCCAAATTCATCATGGCCAATACCTCCATCAAAACCCGCCACAGCAATCCCACTCCACGTATTTGTCGTCGGAATTCATCCGCACGTCAAGCTGCGACCGGTTGCTGCGGCAGTCGTTTGACAGACGCTGCATTGTAAGCGAGTTTAATGGTATGAGAACAGCCCGAAGGCGGGTCGGGCGCGCCGCAGTCAAACGTCTTATCATGGCTATCGTCTATCTGGCGAGCGCCGGCGCGGCGCGGCCGGATTTGATAATTACCAATGCCGCCGGCGTGCATGCGGGCATCAGCGGAATCGTCCGGCGCGCGGGCATTAGCCTCGGCGTGGACTTCTCCGTCGTCGATCCCACTGGTACGAATGTTACCACCTTTACGATCCAGCGGAGCACCAACCTGGTAGCTTGGGCGGATTATTCTCCGACGCAAGTGGTGACGGGCAGTACCAGCGGCGAGGTCAGCGACTCCGCAACGTCCACGAAACAATTCTACCGCATGCGGCTGATCAACTTCCAGTGAGGGATCGTCAGAAGTTCGTGATTTGTCCAAGAGCTTCTGATTTCACCCACCCCTGCTGGCCATCAGCGCGTTCTACGAAGAGCCATTGCCCCCGATCTTCACGGATGGCCACCTGTGTGCCCTCCGCGAGCCGGAAATGAACCGTCGAGTCAGGCACCGGGGCGAAGCGGGCTTCCGTCTCACCAGACACAACGATTGCCTGCGGAGCCATGTGATTATTGACTACCTGGTAACTGAGGGCAAAGGTGGAGAATCCGAATCCAACAAAGCTGGTCACGGCGATGACCAGGAATCCCCTGCGCATTTTCGGGAAATAAAAGCGCGCGCCAATTGCCAATGCCAACAGCCAAAGCCCCGCCACTTCGCCAGCGCTCCACTCGCTGGCGGTACAACCATCAATTACGGAACGCAGCACCCTCTGGATGGCGCGCGGTGGCGTGTTTATTCCCTCCACGCCGAGCCGTTGTTGGGCAAACTTGAGATTCGCGAGAATATCCGGATCGCGCGGCGCAAGTTGACGCGCCCGCGCATAGTTGAGGACTGCCAAGCCCAGATTGTTCTGGCGGAACCACGCATTGCCCAGATTGTAATAGACGTGTGCTGTCTTCGGCTCGATCTTCTCGTAAGCCGCCGCCGCCTCGGTAAATTTGCCGGCATCGTAAAGCTGGTTGGCAGCTTTGAAGTCGTCGGCAGGCACCGCAACTGCCATGGACGAGCCGAGCAACCAGGCGAGGACGATCCCGTTATAAATGTATCTTCTCAAGTTCATCAATCAGTCGTTCCACTTTTTCCCGTGTGGCCGTCGGGGTTGTCCCGGCGCTTCCGCCGGCGAAGCGCGCGGTGTCGCAAGTCTCAAAATACGCCTTCAAGTCCGCTGCCAGTTCATTGTTCAGGCCGCGTGGAAGAAGTTGTTCCTCCACGATAGAGGCGGTGATGCCGGCGGCGGGAATGTTCAGGCGGTCGCCGAGATAATTCTGCAACGCACGTTGCGTCTCGTCATAGTTTGTTGCCGTTGCGAGAAGCTTCCGCACATCCCTGGCGGCGCGCACGCGGCGGGCGTAGGCGATGTCGCCGCGCAGCTTGTCCGTACGCTTCTTCCAACCGATTCCGCCCAACAAGGCGAGCACGGGCATGGTGTTCAACGTCCAAAATGTCGGTGTGGCGCAAAACGGCGTAGTCGATGTGACCGGGCCGAGATCTCCCTTGAGATACACGATGTCTTGTCCGAGTTTTTCTTCCGGTCGCAACCGGTTGCCGCCGCTAACAATCGTGCTTTGACCGGCAGTGCCGGCCTTCACGACAAGTTTCATGGGCGCTTGATCGGCGGTTTTGTAGGCTTTTGCCACCGGGTCGAAATATACGAGGCGGACTTCCGGTAGCTGTTTGACCTCGGGGCTACGAGCGATGAGTACTTGCTGGATGACGCGTTCGCCTGTCGTGTTCAACTCGTCCTTCGTCGTCTTCGTCGTGGGCTCGTAGGTCTTGAATTCATCAAGCCCCGCAAACTTCGGCGTTGGAACCGTATCGATGTTGCCACTGCCGCTGACTTTAATCGTGAACGTGATCGGGTCGCCGACCGCGACTTCCGTTGGCTTGGCAGTCACCTCGAGGTTCCATTGGCCGACCGCGCCCGAGAAGTCCGCTGGCCGGCCCTCCTCCGGTAGTGGCAAAACCGTGATCGGCACGGCGTCGATGGTGATCGGCACCTCACGCACCTGCGTCCGTCCAAACATGTCATCAAACAACGAGTTACCCCCACGATTCGGGACGGCCTGTTGCGCTTTCAAGGTACAAGGACCAAAACTCAAAGTGCCGGTGGTCGTCGGTGAGATGGCTCCTTGGATCATCCGGACGTTGAACGACTCGCCGTTGATGACTTGATTGTCTAAGAGTTTTAGGTCGGGGCTGAACTTGCAGCCCAAACCCTCCGCATCATAGGTGAACCCGTTGAGACCCCGTAGGAGAAAATCAGCCCGCCAAAGGATAAACACGTCCAGCGGCACAGTTTGTCCGATATAGACTTCTTGTGAAGGAAGACTAACGCGTCCAAAAAGAGCCTGTCCAATCTCGCCTTGTGCAGCGCCCTTCTCAACGACCAGCTTGATCGGTACGGTGGAATACGTCTTGCCCCCGACGTCCACACCGATCGCCGGAATGGTGAATTCGCCCGTCCGTCCCGGGGTTACCTGGTACGTGTAGCTAATCGACTGGCTGGTTTGCCCGTTTACGAATGAAAAACTGGTCGACGTAGAGGGACCGCTAAAAGTCAGACCGTCCACTTTCGGGACGGATGGATCACCGGTATGTGCGCCTTGCACGGCGACAGTCAGTGTGACGGATTCACCGAAGCCGATTCGAGTTCTGTCCACGGACGCAACAACCGACACATCGGCGAAGGCGCGTGTCGCTGTCAGCAGAAAACCTATAATCAGCCAAAATCTCATAGTTACCAATCCTTGGCCGGTTCGCCCGAGTCTTTCAAGTCCTTCATTTGGACTTCGGGGAAGAAATTCCAATTGCGTTCATCCTCGCGCAAATTATCGAGCAACGCGGCGGCTTGCCTCTTCTCGTCATTCTCAGGTTGACCGCTTTGCGGTTGGGGCTGCTGTTCAGACGGTGACTCTTTCTGTTGCTGGGTCTGTTGCTTTTGCTGCTCATCCTTCTGTGCTTGGTCTTGCTTCTGTTGTTCTTGTTCCTTCTGTTGCTGCGCCTGCTGTTTTTGTTGTTCCGATTGCTTGTCCTCGGGCTTCTGCGGTTGCCCCTGTGAATTCTGCTGCTGCTGTTCTTGTTTCTGTTGTTGGTCGTCCTTCTTCTGATCCTGTTTCTTGTCCTGCTGGTTCTGTTGATTCTGCTGCTGTTGTTGCTGTTTCTTCAGTTCTTCGAGCTTCTTCTTCACGAAGTCGTGATTGAATTTGGCGTCGGCATCGTGTGGGTCGAGTGCGAGCGCGCTTTCATAGCTCTTGATGGCCCGCTGCCACAGTTGCTGCGCCTGTGGCGTTTTGGCTTCGCCGAGGCGGTAAGAGGTATTTCCCAAATTGTACAGCGCCCGTTGCTGTAACGCCCGGTCGGGAGAGGCGGTCGCACTTTCGAACAGCGCCGCAGCGCTCGCGAAATCATTGCTGTGATAAGCTGTCACACCGTTATTGTAAAGCCGTGGCCAGGTTTCGCTCTTCGCCAGCGCAATGGACGGAACCAGGAACAGGAAATACCAGAACCTCATGTGGTCCTCCTGTCGCTGACAAATGACTCAACGACCAACAGGGCAAACGCGAGGCCCAGGGGCCATTGGAAGCGCTCGAAATAACGCTTCTGCAGTTGCGCTTGATATTCCTTGCGCTGTAGTTGTGCGATGCCCTTGTCGTAAATCGTATCAATACCAAAATCGCCGGGCACGCTGCGCACGTAAATGCCGCCTGTTTTCAACGCGAGTTCCTTGAGCATCTCTTCGTTAAGCCGCGACTTGACCACCTGGCCCTCACGGTCTTTCAGAAACTCCATTGGCTTTCCTTCCTCCCGTATCGGGATCAGTTCGCCCTCCGCCGTGCCGACGCCGATAGTGTAAATCTTCACGCCCGCCTTCGCCGCTTCGTCCGCGGCCGCCAGCGCGTCGCTCTCCGTTTCTTCGCCGTCCGTAATCAGTACGATCGCCCTGTCGCGTCCCTCGCCGGCCTCGAATGCCTTGAGCGCCGTGCGAATTGCCACCCCGATCGCCGTGCCACCGCGCGGGATGATCCGCGGATCGGCATCCTTCAAGGTCAGGCGGAACGCTTCGTAGTCCACGGTTAGCGGACATTGCACGAAGGCCACGCCCGCAAATGCGATCAAGCCGATCCGGTCGCCCCGAAGTTTCTCGAGTAAATCCTGCACGGCGTACTTCGCTTGTGCCAGCCGATTCGGCCGCACGTCTTCGGTCAACATACTCTTCGACACATCGAGCAAAACCGCGATGTCCACGCCGTTCCGCTTCACCTCGCGCCATTCAAAACCCCAGCGCGGTTGGGTCAGCGCCAGCACTGTCAACAGCACTGCGGCGACGGTCAGGATGGCCTTCCACCGGCGCGCGACCGGTCGAACAGAATCCGCCAGCCGATCGGCCAGTGGTGGTGCGGCAAACCGTGCCAGCGCCCGGCGGCGCGCGCGAAATCCCCAAACCAGAAGCACCGCCAGCGCCGGTACCAAGAGCAACGGCCAGAATGACACTGGATTGCCAAATTGCATTACGGCAACCTCCGCAGGCGCGTCTGTTCCAGCGCGACGGCCAGCAGCAAGCACCCCAGTCCCGGCGCCAAAAACCACGGGAACAGTTCCTGCCACTCCTCAAAGGCGAGCGTCTCGACTTTTTGTTTTTCCATCGAATCGATCTGTGCGTATGTTTTCCGCAGCGACGCGGCGTCTGCGGCACGGAAATACTGTCCCCCGGTTGCTGCGGCGATTTGCTTTAGCAGATCTTCGTCCAAATCGGCGCGTATCGGTTGATAGCCCATGATGTTACCGGCCTGGTCGAAGACCGGCATGGGGGCGATGCCTTGCGAACCGGCACCGATGGTATACACGCGCACATTGAATTCCTTCGCGGCTTTGGCGGCTTCGAGCGCTGGCGGGTTACGAACATTTTCACCACCGTCCGTTAGTAGCACGATCACCTTGCTCTTCGCCTTCGTATCGCGCAATCGGTTGACCGCTGTGCCGATACCGGCTCCGATGGCCGTGTTGCCTTCCACCAGGCCGATCCGAACCCGATCCAGATTGCGTTCCAGCCAATCGTGATCGAGCGTCAGTGGGCTGGCCACGTAAGCGTGCGTGCCAAACACGACCATCCCGATGCGGTCATTGGGCCGGGCGTGAATGAACTCGCGCACCACGTCTTTCACTGCGTCGATGCGTGATTGGCGTTGTCCGCCCTTTTCGTAGTCCATCGCCTGCATGCTGCCGGAAATATCCAGCACCAGGACAATGTCGATGCCTTCGGTCCTGATTTTGCTTTCGCTGCGGCCCAATTGTGGTCGGGCCAACGCGACCACAACCAACAGCAATGTTGTCCCATGCAACAGGAGCAACAACGCCGGACCCAGCGCCGACCAAAAAGATGACAACGACCGGGCCGTCGCGACAGAAGAGAATTTTAGTCCGCCCTGTCGCACCAAACGTTGCTCCCGCCAAAGCCACAGCGGCAATACCAGCAAGAACAGTAAAAGCCATGGACTTGCAAACTTCATGCGGACACGACCACCTCCTGAGTCTGCGGTTGCGTATCACGCACAAACTTCTCGGCCGCCTCCAGTGCCCGCAGCATGTCCGATTGCTCGGGATGATGCCGCGCGAATTTAACAAGGTCGGATTCCTGCAGGAATGCGCCGAGTAAATCCGTGTGTTTCTGGGTCAACACGTTGTTCTCGGAAACTTCGTACAGAAACTCCTCGGTTGTTTGTTCCGGTGCATGCAAGTGGAAACGCCCTTCGAGATAGTGGCGGACGATGTCCGAGAGTCGGGTGTAAAACTCTTGCACCGGCGGATTTTCCTCACGTAGTTGTTGGAGCGCGCGAATCGCCAGTTCGTAAGGCGTCGGTGGCGGCGGAGTACTGATTGGGTCAGTCGAGTGCCGACGTTTCCATAACCAATACGCCAAGGCCAGTACCGCGACGAGAACAAGCAGCCACCACCAATTGTGCGGCAACGGTACGAGACCCTTGATGTCGTGGATGTCTTCCATTAGATCCGTCGTTCGCGCATTTTGAAGAATTTGATCAATGGCAGCATGTAATCCGTTTCACAGCGGATCTCCACGTGGTCGACACTGGCCGACCGCAACAGGCGGCGCAGTGCTTCCAGGCGCAGTCGTGATTTGGCGGCAAATTGTTCACGGACATTTCGGTCGAAAGTATCCACCAATACCCACTCGTCCGTTTCCGCGTCGCGAAGTTCCACCAGGCCAACGGCCGGCAGCTCTTCTTCGCGCGGGTCGCGCAAGCTCAGCGCGACGACATCGTGGCGCTTGCTGGCGACGCGCAGTTTTTTGCGAACCGTTTCTTCGTCCTGTACCTGAAAATCCGAGAGCACAAACGTGACCGCGCGTCTTGATTGGACATGGTTGAGGTAATCGAGCGCGGCCTTCAAGTTTGTCCCGCGACCTTTCGGTTGAAACGCCAGGATTTCGCGGATGACGCGGAGCACGTGACGCCGGCCTTTTTTCGGGGGCACGTATTTCTCAATCTGGTCGGTGAACATGATGAGGCCGACTTTGTCGTTGTTGCGAATGGCAGAGAACGCCAGGACGGCGGCGAGCTCGGCGGCCAACTCATTCTTGGTCTGGCGCACGCTGCCGAACTGGCCCGAAGCGCTGACATCGACGATCAACATGACGGTGAGCTCGCGCTCCTCCTTGAACTTCTTGATGTACGGATGACCGAACCGAGCCGTGACATTCCAATCGATGGAACGCACCTCGTCGCCCGGGAGATACTCGCGCACCTCTTCAAACTCCATCCCGTGCCCCTTGAAGACGGAATGATACTGCCCGCCGAGCACATCCGTGACTTCACGATTCGTGCGGATTTCGATCTGCCGGACTTTTTTGAGGACTTCCTTGGGGATCACGGTACAGGTACTTCGTCGAAAATTCGTTTAATGACGTCTTCGCTGGTCATCTCTTCGGCCTCGGCTTCATAGCTGACAATGACGCGATGGCGCAATACATCCATGCCGATAGTCTTCACATCCTGGGGCGTCACGTAACCGCGGCCCTGAAGGAACGCATAAGCTTTCGAGGCGATGGCCAGGTAAATCGTGGCGCGCGGTGAGGCTCCATATTGGATGAGGCCGGCGACATCGATGTTGTAGGCTTTGGGATCGCGCGTGGCGAAGATTAGATCCACGATGTAATTCTTGATCTTCTCATCCATATAGATGGAATCGACCACCTTGCGGGCCCGCAAAATCTGCTCCGGCGTAACGACCGCCTGCGTGACGATGTGTTTGCCCGTCTCGGCCATGCGATCCATGATTTCGCGCTCTTCCTGTTTGCTCGGATAATCGATCGACAGCTTGAGCATGAAACGATCAACCTGCGCCTCCGGCAGCGGATATGTGCCTTCCTGTTCAATTGGGTTCTGCGTGGCGAGCACGAGGAACGGGTCGGGCAGCTTGAACGTCTGGTCGCCGATGGTGACCTGCCGTTCCTGCATCGCTTCGAGCAAGGCGCTCTGCACTTTCGCGGGCGCACGGTTGATTTCATCGGCGAGAATCAAGTTGGCGAACACGGGACCTTTCTTGATCCGGAACTCGCCATCCTTGGGATTATAGATCAGCGTGCCGATTACGTCGGCGGGCAGCAGATCGGGTGTGAACTGGATGCGATGGAACGTTGTCTGGATCGCCGCGGACAGCGTTTTCACCGACAGCGTCTTCGCCAGGCCCGGCACGCCTTCGAGCAGGACATGCCCGTCCGCTAACAAGCCGATCAATAACCGTTCGACGAGATATTTTTGGCCGACGATGACCTTGCCGATCTCGCCGACGAGTACCCTGACGAATTCGCTTTCGCGTTTAACCTGTTCGTTAATTGCGCCTATTCCTTGTTCCATTATTCCTTCCTCTTGAGGTTCACAGCCTAGAAGCTGATCTTTTTGACAGGGGCTGTGGCGACCACGTTCAATTCTAGCAGACAGGTCAAGTCCCTGAAGGGACGGAGGTTATGACCTCGCCGAAATACCGTCGCTGAAAGAACAGGGCCACATTGACCAGAGTGATCAATACGGGTACTTCCACCAGGGGACCGATAACGGCGGCGAAGGCGACACCGGAATTGATGCCGAATACCGCTACCGACACGGCGATCGCCAGTTCGAAGTTGTTGCTGGCGGCGGTGAAGGAGAGCGTGGCGGTTTTGGAGTAGTCTGCGCCGACTTTACGGCCCATCCAGAAGCTCACGAGGAACATCACCACAAAATAGATGAGCAATGGCACGGCGATGCGGAGCACATCCATCGGGAGGCGTACGATGCGGTCACCTTTGAGGCTGAACATCACCAGGATTGTGAACAGGAGCGCGACGAGCGTAATCGGACTGATGCGAGGGATGAAGGATTTCTCGTACCAGTCGCGACCTTTGGTTTTCAGGCCGATAAAACGGCTAATCATGCCGGCAATGAACGGAACACCGAGATAGACGAACACGCTACGGGCTATCTGCGCCATACTCACGTCCACCACGTTGCCGTGCAGGCCGAACAACGGCGGCAGTTTCGTCACGAAGACCCAGGCAAAAACGCTGTAGAAGAAGACCTGGAACACACTATTGAGCGCCACGAGTCCGGCGCAGTATTCGGTGTCGCCCCTGGCGAGTTCATTCCAGACGATTACCATGGCGATGCACCGGGCCAGCCCGATCATAATCAGGCCAACCATGTACTCCGGGTAGTTGCGCAGGAAGGTGATCGCCAGCACGAACATGAGCACCGGGCCAATGACCCAGTTCTGCAGGAGCGACAATCCGAGCACCTTCCAGTTGCGGAATACCTCGCCGAGTTCCTCGTATTTCACCTTGGCCAGCGGCGGGTACATCATCAAGATCAACCCGATGGCGATGGGAACATTGGTTGTGCCAACTTGAAACCGGTTGATGAATCCCTCGACACCCGGGATAAAGTATCCCGCGCCAACCCCGACGCCCATGGCCAGGAAGATCCACAAGGTCAGGTACCGGTCGAGAAACGAAAGTTTGCGGGTAATGGATTCGCTCATGCGCTTTGTCTACTGGCAGTTTACGGGTTTCATTTTGCGCGCCCGTTCCCGGTCTTGCTGGAGAAACTCGATGTCGGCAAAACAGTTCTTCACGCAGTGGATCAACGTTCGATGCACGCGATCGCGCGCGGGGGCGAGCGAATACATCGCCCATTTGCCGCATTTGCGCATTTTGACCAACCCAGAGCGGCGCAAATAGGCCAGATGCCGCGAGATTTTTGGCTGCGGCACACCGAGCAGTTGTTGGAACTCGCACACGCAACAATCCCGCTGCGCCAGCAGATTCAGGATGCGCAGCCGCGTCTCATCCGAGAAGGCCTTAAAAAGTTGATTGGGTTTATCCACGATCCTGCCGATGGTTTTCTGCTGCCAAGAACGACTCAATACGGCTTTTGATTTCCTCGCGCACGCGGCGAAACACCACCATCTTTTGCTCGTCGGATCCCTCGGCGTACGCGGGGTCGTCGAAACTCCAATGCAACTGCTTCGCCGCGCCGGGAAATACAGGGCAAGCCTCTCGCGCCCGGTCGCAAACGGTAATGACATAGTTGAATTCCTGGCCTGAGAACGCATCCAGGGACTTTGACTGGTGTGAGGAAATGTCCACCCCTGCATCGCGCATGGTGGCAATCGCCAATGGGTGCACGTAGCCCGCGGGCTTCGCTCCGGCGCTGAATGCCTCGTAGTTCTCCCCTTCCAGGGCACGCAGAAACCCCTCCGCCATGTGGCTGCGGCACGAGTTGCCGGTACATACGAACAACACACGCTTCTTTTTCATTGCTTCTGTTTATCGATGCGAATTTAACATATTCGCATAAGCGAATATGTTAAGCAAGAGAAAGCCATGTATTTATTCCATTGTTTACGTCGGCTATTCCTTGAAGCAGGTGCGGCCGGGGATGCAGGCACGGAGGTGGGCGGGTTTGTCGTCAGAACCGATTTCGCTTAGCGTGCAATTACACCAGTAGAAGGCGTCCGCCCCGGATTCAGTGGGCTCGGTCAGCGCCTCGGCTTCGTGCGCCGGGATAAACATTTTCTTTGTACGAAGATATTTGCAGAGGGGCGTGTTCATGGTTCACCCGATGAGTTGCTTCAACGTTCGGCGAATCAGCGCCTGGGCGATGGGCACCTTGTAGCCGTTGTGCTCCCGCGGAACGGCATCCTTGAGGATCATCTCAGCGGCGTGTGCGGCGACATCGTCGTCCAACTTCTTGCCTTCGAGAAAGTCGTGCGCCGCCTGGACCTGCCAGGGGATTGGAGCCACCGCGCCGAGAACAACACGTACTTTGCTTAACTTCGTCCCATCGACTTTCGCGGCGGCGGCGCAACTGACCAAAGCCCAGTCAAAACTGGCCTTCTCGCTAACCTGTTGGTACGCGCTCCGTCGGCCCCCGTCGGGAATTTGCACGCGGAGAACCAGATCGGTCGGCACTAACGAATTGTGCGCTTCCGGATTGTCCCAGGCCTTCGCGTACAGGTCGGCGATGGAGAGGGCAACTTCTTCCTTGCCGTGGCGGACGATCGCTTTGGCGTCGAGGGCGGCCAGCGCGATGGCGAGATTGGACACAACCGGGCTGATGCACGGGTTGCCCGAAAACAGGCTGTGGTACTTGTTCTCTCCGTCGTGAGCGTAGCAGGTGTCGCCGCCCTTTTTCAGGCAGTGGATGTCTCGATGCCGGTAATACCAGCAGCGCGAGTGCTGCGCCAGATTGCCGCCGACGGTGGCGACATTGCGAATCTGGGGCGAACCGACCTCCGCCGCCGCTTGCTGCAGGCCGGGGAACACGCGTTTCAATTCCGCGTGTTGCTCGATTTCCGAAATAGTGACATTCGCGCCAATCGTCCACGATTCCTTGCCGGAGGTAATCTCTCGGGTGGCGGGCAGGTCCTTGACGTTCACCAACAACTGCGGGCTGGCAATGTAGTCCTTCATCTCGCCGAGGATGTCGATGCCGCCCGCCAGGAAGCGTCCCTGATTGGCGGCCAGCGAGACAGCGCCATCGACGGTGCGCGGAGAGACATATTGGAAGGACTTCATGCCGCGCCCACCTTCCCGACCTTGCCCAACGCGGCAAGGACGCGCGCCGGAGTAATCGGCAGACTATTGACGCGAACACCAATTGCGTTGGCGACGGCATTCGCAATAGCACCAGCGGTCGGGATGGTGGCGGGTTCACCGACACCAATTACGCCGCGTTCGGGCATGTCCACCAAGATCACCTCGATCTCCGGGACGTCTGCGAAATTGGGAACTTTGTAAGTCTCAAAATTGGGGTTCAACACGACACCCGTCGTGGCGTCCATCACGCGTTCTTCGTAGAGCGCGTAGCCCAGGCCCATGATGACGCCGCCGTTGATCTGGGTTTCGCAGGTGAGCTTGTCCACGATGAGCCCGCAGTCTTGCACGCACAGTATTTTGCGGACCTTTACGAAGCCGGTTTCGGTATCCACTTCGACCTCGGCGAATTGGACACCGCCCGCGCCGCTCGACGAAAGCCCTTCCTGCCATTTGCCGTGCGACGTGAGGGGATTCACGCCCAATTTCCGGCAGGCGGCGGCCCAATTTGACCCGCGTGCGTCGGCCATGCCCGACTGCTTCTGCAAATCCTGTAACGCATTCGTGCAGGCGACGAAGATTGCCGGGCAAACGGACGGCGCGGTGCTGCTGCCGCCGCTGCCACCCGATGGTGGAAACTGCGTATCGCCGATTTTAGCGGTGATTTGTTCCGGCTTCAGTCCGAAGACTTCCGCCGCGACGACGGCCACCAATGTGCGCGTACCCGTTCCCAGGTCCTGGGTACCACAGCGGACCTCTACGCTGCCGTCGGGATTGATCCGCACTTCAGCCTCCGAGCCCCGTCCCCCCCCACCCCAGGTCGCGCCTGCGCAGCCGACGCCCACCTTGATCGGCCCCGGCGAAGAGCCCGGCGGTTTGTATTTTTGTTTCCAGCCGAAGCGCTCGATACCGATGGCATATTCGCGTTGCCGAATCTTGTTCGGGTCGTTCTTCAAGCGCAGTTCCACGGGATCCATCTTCAACTTCACTGCCAGTGCGTCGACGATCGATTCCATTCCGAACGAGGCGATGGGATGGCCCGGCGCGCGGAACGCGCGAGACTGGCCGGCATTGATGGCAACGGAGGACTGTTTCACGCGGATATTGGGAACCACATAAATGTAAGGCGCGGGGAAACCAGCGCCGCCGCCACCGCCTGCCGAAGACGCACCTGCGCCGATCCCGGCGGTGCCGAAGGAGTCCATTTCAAACGCTACCATCTTGCCGTCGGCATCTGCGCCCAGTTTGATTTGTTGGAAGGACGAGGGGCGATTGCCGACAGCCAGGGACTGATCGAAACGCGTTAACATGATTTTTACCGGCGCGCCGGCCGCCTTGGAGAGCCGCCCCGCCAAGCCGCCCTCGGCGCCCGGGCCAAATTTCGAGCCGAAACCACCACCCATGTGGTCAGTGATGACGCGGACCTTTTCATGGGGCACTTCGAGATAGTCAGCCAGGCCATCACGGACGCTGAAAATGCCCTGGGTCGAAGCCCAGCAGGTCACACCGTCGTAAGTCACGGAAACCGTGTTGCCGTGGGTTTCGAGCGGCTGATGAAGTTGGGTTGGCGTGGTAAAGAAGCCTTCGACAACGGCTGCCGCTGCAGCGAACGCTTTGTCGACGTCGCCCTTTTCCCGGACGTTCGGATCGGAAAGGTTGGCCGCATCAGGCCAGACCCGCGACGAGTTCGGATTCTTGGCCGTTTCTTCCTTCACCACGAACGGCAGTGGCGTGGCTTCCACTTCAATCACAAGCAGCGCATCGAGACACGCTTGCTTCGAGGTGCCCGCGACCGCGGCCAGTTCCTCGCCGTAGAAGCGGACGGTCCGTTCGCCATCACGTTCAACGACGACAGCCTTGATGCCGGGAATTTGTTTGGCCTTTTCGATGTTGATGGCCGTCACCTTCGCTGCGGGCCACCGCGACCGGTAAATCATGCCGTAGAGCCAGCCCTCGGGCTGAACGTCGGAGCTGTACCTGGCCGCGCCGGTGACTTTTGCCGGGGCGTCCACGCGTAGCGTTGCCTGCCCGATTACCTCGCGTTTCTCCGGCCAGCTAAGCATGGCGAATGACCTCGGTATTCTCCGCGACTTTCACGCCGGCGGCTTTCAACGTGGCCGTAAGGATACCCACTTGCGCGCCGCATCGGCAGAGATTGCCCGAACAGGCGGTGCGCACTTCATTCGCCGTGGGGTGAGGATTCTTCTGCAGCAGCGCCGTCACGGTCATCACGAACCCGGGCGTGCAGTAGCCGCACATCAGCGCATCACCCTCGACGAACGCCTTTTGCACCGTAGTGAGTTGGCCATCGTTTGCCAAACCCTCGACGGTCGTAATCGCGTGATCCTGCGCCTCGACGGCGAGCTTCATGCACGAATACACCGGGATTCCGTCCAACAACACAGTGCAGGCGCCACAGGTGGCGCGGTCGCAGACTTCCTTCGTGCCGGTCAGGTTGGAATGATTGCGGAGCGCGTCCAGGAGCGTGACACGCGGTTCGAGATTCAATTTGAGTTGCTTGCCGTTGACGTTGAGGGTGATGGGGACCGCTCCGGGACCGAAGGTCTTCTCGGCGCCGAGATTCCCCATTTCCTCAACTCCGGCGGCAACCGCGCCCATCGGCACTGCGGCGGTAGCGGCGACGACGGTGCCCAACCCCTTCAGGAATGAGCGGCGGCTGATTTCGGCATGTCCCGAATCGTTGTAGGAAGAATCACTCATGCGTTGGATGATCGGCCACGGCGCAAGCGAACGCGGGTGGCTGAAAGACGGACGACTTGGTTCTGCCTTCGCCGAAACGACCTTCGAAGACGTTGTTCTTGCCATGGTCAATCCAGCGCAAGGCAAGCGTCGGCTCATTGACGACGGATTTGCTGGTAACGCCGACGGTGTAGGAGATGGTCGTGGTCCGAGGAGTGTACCAAAGTGATTCGCCGCAACTGACAAGGCCGCAACACTGGAACGGTTGGACCGCCATCTGCAGGAAATCGCCTGCGGAAAACGTCGCCATGCCGCGTGTACTTGTAAATTGCATCGGCACGGTGCGCGTTGGCAATTTCAGTCGCACGAGTTCTGGGTTGGTGGACTTGAGCCAATTGAAAAGCGCCTTCGTTTGGGCGGGGGTTGCGGATTGAGGCAGGTAGGCCATTGCCGCACTTGGCTTCATTTCGCTGATTGCGAGATTCTCATCGGCGACTTCCAGCAGTGCTACTTGCAATCCACGCAATGGGATCCCGTCGCGAGATCCGCCGGCAAAATTCCAGACCCGCAGCAAATACCGGCCATCTTGTGGGGACTCCGACGAGGCGATGCAGCCGCCGATGTATAATTGGCATGAATGCAGTTCGAGAAGGTCACCGTGAAGATTTTCCTCGGCGCGAAGAGAAATGCCCGACAGCAAAAAAGTGAATGCGATACCTGCCACCAACATTTTCATACGCCATCAACTCCTGTCTGCGATACCACTGCCGGTATTCTACACGAAATGGGAAATTGCGCAAGTGATGATGGATGAGGGTAGTGTCCTGATTTGGCCCTGCGCGACTGACGTCCCGTCAGGACGGGACGACTACATCCGGGAATGGATTTCGCACAGTAGCCAAAAAATCAAAGCGCGGCCTATTGCGCGGACGGCACCGCGCCTATATATCGTTAATCCATAATTTTACTGGACACGGTGCGCTGGAATGGGTATAGTCGGGGAAACGGATGAACGTTCAACTTTCAATCCGCCGTTGCTTTCGGGCTTTGGCGCGAGCCTGCTGTGCGAGGACACTATGAAGGACGGGCAAGGGGTCCGCCTTCGCCAAGGCTTCCGCCGCCGCACTTCGTGCTATGGCGGACAAGTCGGCGGGACTCGCTGCTGTGGGCAGGCCTACTTTGCGAGAACGCTACGAAGGCCAAGCAACGGGGCCTATATACGTTTCTGCGAAACGAACCCACCGTTTTTCGATGGCATTTTTGATGTAAGAGCCTGTGGGAGAGCAAATTGTGTTTGAAAATGTAATAATAATTCGGTGGGTTCTTTTTTGAAAACGAACCCACTTTAGGGGGTAAAAAAGGGGGGTTGGAAGCGAATTAGGAGAAAAATTGCCACAAAAACCACGTTTTGAAGGAAAACGAACCCAAGGTACCGGGCTCCGCTTGTCGAGTTAGGACACTACCCCGGTGACCTATATTCGGCTTGCCCGGGACGCCCATAGCTTGTATCCTCCAGACGCGGTTCGCGGGTGAGAACATGGGTCAGGGCATGCTTGAAAGGGTAGCTGGCAGGCTGAAGGTTGCGCTGTGCGCGGCTGTAGTCGCCGGTTTGCTTTTGCCGGGGAGCGCACTGGCGCAAAGTATTCGGGTGCCCTGGAGCGATTACGCCCACGATGCACAACACACCGCCATCTCGCCGATAGCATCGCAGCCACTCCATCGCATAATTTGGCAGACGTCGCTTGACTTGACCGTGCTCACCAACAACACGAGCGAACTGTATATCCACTATGGTTCGCCGCTGATCACGCGTTCCAACACCGTCATCGTGCCGGTAAAAACCACCGGCGCTGGGGGATTTCGGATCGAATCGCGCGTTGGGACGACGGGCGCGACGAATTGGATGCAATCCACGGATTACATCCTGCCGCCGCACTATTGGACTCCGAGCTTTTCACCAACGCTGACACCCAAGAACCGTGTCTATTTTCCCGGTGCGGGCGGTACGGTGTATTATTGCGACAATCCCGACTCGACCAATCATCCCGTCATCGGCCAAATCGCTTTTTACGGGTTGACCAATTACAACGCCAATCCCAGCGCGTATCAGTCAAATGTGTACATTGACACACCGATCACCTCGGACCGATATGGGAACATCTACTTTGGTTTTCAAGTTACCGGGTCCACACCGCTTAACCTGCAAGGTGGGATTGCCCGCATTGACGTGAGCGGGACGGGAACGTGGGCTGCCGCCAGCACTATCTCCAGCGATGCCGTGATGAACAAAGTTGTTCAGAACTGTTCCCCGGCGTTGGCCAACGATCATAAGACATTGTATTTCGCGGTGAACAATAGCGATTTCAGTTATGGTTATCTGGTATCGGTGGACAGCCGCACTCTTGCGCCCATCGCCAAAGTCCGGTTGAAGGATGCGGGATTCCCGACCCAGGACGCCGAATTGCCGGACGACGGCACAGCCTCACCCACGGTCGGTCCGGACGGCGATGTTTACTTCGGCGTATTTGAATATGCGTGCTGCGTGAATCACGATCGCGGGTGGCTCCTGCATTTCAACAGTGCGTTGAGCCAGACGAAGATCCCGGGAGCCTTTGGCTGGGACGACACGGCCTCCATCGTTTCCGCATCGCTCGTTTCCTCGTATCACGGCAGTTCGTCGTATTTGCTGATGACCAAATACAACAATTATTCCGACCCGGGGATTGGAGGAAACGGATCCAACAAGGTTGCGGTTCTGGATCCGAATGATACGGAAATCGATCCGGTCACCGGTGCGACCGTGATGAAGGAAATATTAACGGTGCTGGGTCCCACCCCGAACATCGGCCAGGCCGGCGTCAGGGAATGGTGTATCAACACCGCGGTGGTCGACCCCTTCACCAAGTCCGTGCTGGCCGGCAGTGAGGATGGCAAGCTCTACCGCTGGGATTTGACGTCCAACACGCTTTCCGAGACGTTCACGCTGACGACGGGAATCGGCGAGGCCTACACGCCCACGCTTATCGGGGTCGACGGAACCGTGTACGCGATCAACAACGCCATTTTGTTTATCATAGGCCAGTGAGAGAAACGAATCGTGCGCCTGAAATCATTTCTCTTATTCGGTCTGGCGCTGGTGCTCCCGGGTACCGCGGCGCGCGCAAATTTGTCGTTCGTTCTGACTCCGGCGGTGCGGGTATCCGCCCGGAGCAACGAGGTTTTTTTTACCGGCATCTTGAGTAACACAGACCCAACCAACAGTTTGTATTTGAACGGTATCCAATTTACAGCCAGCGGCTCTTTCACGCCGGATAGTAACGCATTTTTCGCCAATGTTCCCGGTATCTTGTCAGCCGGTCAGACCTACAGCGATGTGGTTTTTGGGGTGACCATCAATCCCGCGACCCCGGCGGGTGATTACTTCGGAGCCGTCACCATCCTGGGTGGGTCGAACATCTTTGCGGCGAGCAACCTGGCGACACTGCCATTTCAAGTCTCGACGATTGACGTCAGCATCCAGGCGAACATCGCCAACGCTTACAAATTCGGGGCCCAGCCCGGATCCTTTGCGGTTACGTGTGTTGGCGGCAGCGATCTCAGCCTCGTGGTGAATTATGCGATCAGCGGCACGGCCAGCAACGGGGTCAATTACAGTTCCATTACGAATTCTGTCACAAGCGCGGATTCTGCTCCGTCGAATATTACCATCGTCCCGCTGGCAGACGGTGTGGTTGAAGGGGACAAAACGGTGGTACTGACCTTGTTGAATTCAACCACCTACAACCTTGCCGTGCCCGCCAGCGCCACGGTCACGATCCACGACACGCCATTCAACACCTGGCTGCTCGCCGAGTTCGGCACCAATGCCAACAACCTCTCTATCAGCGGCGATCTCGCTGACCCGGACGGCGACGGGATCGTCAACCTTTTGGAGTACGCGCTGAATTTGAATCCGAATGTAGCCAGCGTAACCGGGCTGCCCACGGCGCAGGTTGACCCGGCCTGTGACTGCCTGACACTGACCTACACCAAAGTCCTGTCCGCAATCGACCTTAGCTACACCGTGGAAGCTGCCAGCGACCCCGGCGGACCGTGGAGTACCAACGGTATCACGCAAATCGTGCTCGGCAGCGATGGTGTGACCCAGACCAACAAGGCCAGCGACGCGGGCAATCCGATCGCCACCAGTGGCAGGAGATTCATGCATCTCCGAGTCACGCGGTAATCAATATTCCCTACCCCGATTCCCTTAGTATTGGATCCTTGCTGATCCTCCCAACTCATTGAACAGCAACTCCGTGTCGAGCAATCTTCGCCTCAAGCGGCTGGGGAGTGTGACGGACGGTGACCGCCCAATTCAGATGTTTTGAACCAAATTTAGCCGGACAGCATCTAATAGAGCAGGTGGCGTCGCAGTTGTCGCCTGTCCTTTGTCGATTGGCGTAGCGTAGAAACCAAAAAGATTATTATGGTTATTGACCGATATAGCGAAAGTGGAGACGCCCTCCAACTCTACTTGCGGGAGATTGGCAAGACCCCCCTGTTGACGCGCGAGGAAGAGAACAAACTGGCGGCTCAAGTCAAGCGCGGTAGCAAGCGGGCCCGCGAACAGATGATCAAGGCCAACCTGCGTCTGGTTGTAAAAATTTCCCACGACTATGCGAATTTCGGAATGCCGCTGCTGGATTTAATCAACGAAGGCAACATTGGCCTGATGAAAGCCGTCGAACGCTTCAATCCACGGAAGGGCGCCAAACTTTCCACCTATGCCGCTTTATGGATCAAGCAATCGATTCGCCGTGCCCTCTCGAACCAATCGAAAACGATTCGATTGCCCGTGCACATTGTGGACAAGGTGCATAAGTTGAATCGAGACGTCCAAAAACTCACTGAGAGATTCGGTCGCGAGCCAAGCGATGCCGAATTGGCCAAGTCCCTGGACATTTCGACAGCCAAAGTGGCCTCGCTCCGCAAGCTTGGTGTAAGTCCCATTAGCCTTGACGCCCCGATTGGTGACGAGGACGACAGCCGCTTTGGTGACATTGTCCAGGACGAGGGCGCCATGACTCCGTACGAATTGCTTCGCGTGAAAACGATGCGGCAGGAGATCCGCGAGCACGTCAAATACCTGGCTCCGCGCGAAGCGGAAATCCTGACGATGCGTTTTGGTCTGGATGGTCAGTTGCCAAGGACGCTGGAGCAGGTCGGTAAAAGATTCAAGGTGACCCGCGAACGCGTTCGCCAGATTCAGGAAATCGCCTTGCGCAAGCTCCGCCGTCGCGTGGAAGCGAGCGAGAGCACCAGCACGGTCGGCAAATCCTGACCTTTGCAGTGGTGTGCCGTCATAGCGGTTGTGCGGGGAACTTCTGTTTGCTTTTCCAAATCTGAAACGTGGCGTATTCTTGGTCGCGGCAGCAATTCAGATGAAAGGAATTCACATGTCATGGCAGGCTTGGGCGCTTTTGTCGGCGGTATTTGCCGCATTAACCGCAATCCTCGCGAAAGTGGGGGTGCAAAATATCAACTCCGACTTCGCGACTTTCGTGAGAACCATTGTTGTCCTCTTGGCGTTGGCAGCCATTCTCGGTGTGACGGGTCAGTACCAGCGGCTGGATTCTGTTCCCCTGCGAAGCTATTTGTTTCTCATTCTCTCCGGATTGGCGACCGGTGCGTCCTGGGTGTGCTACTTCCGCGCGCTGAAGCTTGGCAACGCTTCCCTCGTGGCCCCCATCGACAAGCTCAGCGTGGTTTTGGTGGCGCTACTCGGTGTGACGTTTCTGGGCGAAAAGCTGCTACCCCGTAACTGGGTCGGGATCATTCTGATCGCCATTGGCGCGGTGCTCGTTGGACTCAAGCCCTAAAGACCCACTTGACCTTCGTTTTTTTGCGCCTTGAGGAGATCGACGTAGGCGCGATCCACCAGATCCTGATCGCTGACTCCCAGTTGTTGCATGACATGGCGGGCGGTCTCGACGCCCTGGGCGACTGTTTCGCCGTCTGATAAGACAACCTCAAGCTCCATGAACTGACCGAGGCCCTCGACTTCATCGATGTGAATCCTGGTTTCTCCTGCAAGGAAGAGGATGCGCTGTTTACGAACCCGACCGCACTCGCCCAGCGCCAGTACCAACGTCTCGCGCAATTCGTGAGGAGTGGAAATCGGGGTGATGATGTACTGCGACTCCTTGGGATTGGGTGAGTCATCGCGTTTGTAAAAGATGAGTTCGCCTCGCGATTCCGAAAAGATTCGAAGCTTCAATCTTCCGTTGTGGCACACAAAGAACGTGTCGTCTTGTTGTATCTCGAATGGCCCACTATCCGCGATGGACTGCGCCCGCGCACGAAGCTGCGGCAGGTTGTGAATCTTCGCTTTGATTTCGACATTGCGAGGCATTACGAGTACCCGACCATCGGCTTCACTTGGGCCTCATGTCCGGATCCCCGGTCTTGGCCTTCAATAAGTTGTCCAGATTATCAAACGGGTTCGCGATGGGAGGCTTCTCCGGCGCGGCGTCGACCGCTGCCCCGTCCACATAGCCCTTTAGCTTGTACTTCTCGTGTTCGTGATCGTGGCAATAGATGCACAACAATTCCCAATTACTGCCGTCGGTGGGATTATTATTGTGGTCGTGGTCCTTATGATGAACGGTGAGTTCTCGAAGTTTTTTGCCCGAGAATTCGCGTCCGCAACTGCCGCAAACGTGCGGGAACATCCGCAGCGCCCGCTCCCGATAACCCTTCGCCCGGATTTCCGCGTCTCGTCGAAGCCCGGCAAGGATTTGCTCTTGCTTTTCCGGATCTGGTAACGGCCCTTTCGGTTTCATGTAGTAGGCTTTCCGTGAGCCCGATCGAATCGCGACCAAAGATCCGCGGCGTCGAGCAGGTCGCCGATCTGGTTAAAGGCCACATCCGCTGGTGGATAGGCAGTAATGATCTTCGAGTCGAACGCGTAATGCCCCTGGCGCACGAAAACGGTCGTGACCCGCTCACTCCAGATCTTCTTGATGGCCGCGAGGATGCGCAGCTTGTCGTCCACCATTACATAATGATCCGCAGGGAAACGTCGCACCACGTCATCTAGTTCCTGCTCCTTGTGCACATAGATCAACACGTTGCCATCCACCGCCTCGAACAATCCCGATCGCTCCACCTTGCGTGGTTGAAAGACCACGTCGCCGTCGGACAGGATCGCAGCCGGGCCCCATTGCTTGACGAGTTCGATGACGTCGAGGGCATGGGGGAAGACCCGATTGGCGAACGGATAATCGATCAAAAAATGGGAAACGGCAAAGAGATGGGGATCATGCGGATTCTCAGTGCGGTAACGCTGCAGCGCGCCGAGATAATCCGCATAACCCAGTTCGCTCCGCAACTGCTCGAAGATGTTCCAATAACTACACGACCCTTCGTTGCCAACTTCCGTTTCCAGATGACGCCGCAGGTCAGCGGTGACACGGTCGTTATCGAGCAACGTGTTGTCCACATCGAACAGGAAGACGACTTTGTTGGGTGTGTTCATGGTTCCGCTGCGGCACCGTTCAATATCGCCGTGGCCTGCTGCTCGTCAAAGGCTTTTTCCCAGCGGGCGACGGTGATGGTGGCGATGCCATTGCCGATCAGGTTCGTCACAGCGCGGGCCTCATTGATGAAGCGATCAACGCCGAGTAGCAATACCATGCCGGCAACAGGGATCTTGCCCATGGAAGCCAGTGTCGCGGTGAGAGTCACGAACCCGGCGCCAGCAACTCCCGCGGACCCCTTGGACATGAACAGTAATACTCCGAGGACGACAAGCTGGTCCCAAAGTGTCAACGGTGTATTGGTGGCTTGGGCGACAAAGATCGCGCCCATCGTGAGGTAAATCGCGGTACCACCCGCGTTGAAGGTGTAACCCGCCGGCAGCACAAGGCCAACGACGGGTTTGGCGCAGCCTAGTTGCTCCAGCTTGACCATCATTTGGGGCAGCACGGCTTCGGTTGAAGTGGTAGCGAAGACAATGAAGATTTCATCTTTGATAAACCGGAGAAACTTCCAGAGAGAGATGTGGTTCATCCGCGCAACGCCACCAAGGACGATCACGACAAAGGCGAGACTGGCAAGATAAACGCAGCCAATGAGCTTGCCGAATGAACTGAGGGTGCTGAGTCCGTATTTTCCGATGGTGAAGGCCATGGCGCCTAGCGCGGCCAGAGGCGCGAGTCGCATGATAAAACGCACGATGCCGAACAAGCCTTGTAGGACCGAGTCGATCACATCGACGATCAATTTACCCCGATCAGGAAGTTGCGCCAAAGCTAGGCCGAACAGCACCGAAAACAACAGGACCTGCAGCATATTTCCCTTCACAAACGCGTCCGCGATACTGGTGGGGATGATGTCCATGAAAAAGCTGACGGCATCGGGCGATTTGACCGCGGAAGTGTACGAGGCGAGCGATTTTGTATCCAACATGTTGGGATCGATATTCATCCCGACTCCCGGTTTTAGGATGTTCACCACAACAAGCCCGATGATGAGGGCCAACGTGGAAACGATTTCGAAATAAATGAGCGCTTTGATGCCAACCCGCCCCACTTCCTTCAGGTTTCCCATCTTCGCAATGCCGACGACAATCGTCCCGAAGATGATCGGCGCCAGCAACATTTTGACGAGCTTGATGAAACCGTCCGCGAGCGGCTTGAGCGACTCTCCCAGGCCGGGACTGAGAAAACCGATGATCACGCCCAGTAAGACACCGAGAATTACCTGAAAATACAGGTGACTGAATAAGGTGGCCGTCTTGCCGTGTTTTCTGCCCACGGCTTAGTCGCTCAGCGATTTCATCAACTTGAAGAGTTCGGCCCGGGTTTCAAAACCCACACCCGGGACATTTGGCAAACCGACGAATCCATTCTTAATCGCAATGTCATCTGCAAACCCGCCGAACGGTTGGAAAACACCGGGATAGGACTCGTTGCCGCCGAGATGCAACCCGGCGGCGATGTTGAGCGACATCTGATGGCCGCCGTGTGGCACAACCCGGCGCGTCGACCAACCGTGCTGTTGCAGCATCTCCAGGGTGCGCAGGTATTCGACGAGGCCGTAGGACAGCGCGCAATCAAATTGCAGCCAGTCGCGATCGGGACGCATGCCGCCATAACGAATCAAATTGCGGGCATCCTGGTGCGAAAAAAGATTCTCACCCGTCGCCATCGGCAGGTTGTAATGCCTGGAAAGCTCCGCTTGCAGGGCATAATCCAGAGGATCACCCGCTTCTTCATACCAGAACAATCCGTACGACTTCAGCGCCTCGCCATAAGCAATGGCCGTGTCCAAATCAAATCGGCCATTCGCGTCAACCGCGAGGAATTTGCCGTCGCCTACCACCTCCAGTACTGCCTCGATGCGACGGATGTCCTCATCAAGCGAAACCGCACCAATTTTCATCTTTACCACTTGATAACCGAGGTCGCGATAGCGCTTCATCTCGTTCTGCAGGGCGGTCATATCCTTGCCGGGATAATAATAACCGCCGGCGGCATAGAGCCAAACCTTGTCATCCACCTGTCCCCTGCGATAGCGGTCCGCCAGCAGCCGGTAAAGCGGCTTTCCCGCGATCTTGGCGACGGCATCCCACACTGCCATGTCGATGGTACCCACCGCAACCGAACGTTCGCCATGTCCCCCGGGTTTCTCGTTGGTCATTAGTGTGGCCCAGCTGCGGAATGGATCCAGGTTCTCGCCCGTCTCATCCACCAACGTCTTGGGATTGGCGGCCATCAAGCGCGGGAAGAAGCGTTCGCGCATCAACGCGCCCTGACCATAGCGGCCATTCGAGTTGAAACCATAACCAACCACCGGTTTCCCGTCGCGGACGACATCGGTGATCAACGCAACCACCGAGCACGTCATCTTTGAAAAATCGATGTACGCGTTGGTGATGGCGGAAGCGATGGAAACTGTCTTTTCCCGTATTTCCACAATGCGCATTTAAAATCTCCCTGACTAAATAAAATCCACCATCGGTTACTCCGGGGGCACATCCGCCGGTGGCGGCGCGCCTTTCACACTTGAACCCGCCGGCTCCGGCACATGGCGAATACACAACGCCATGTAGGGCTTTCCTGGCAGCGCGACAGCCCGGTCTTTCTCGTCGATGAAATGGTAATTGTCCTTTTTCTTTGTCACGAACTCACCTTCGACCGGCGTGATGGTCATGGCCCATGTGTCGAGCACCTCGACCTTGAACTTCATACCGTTGGCGATGTGGTCCTTATAGAGTTCAAAAGGCCACGATGTCGGCGTCTGCTTACCGAAATAGAGCAGATAGTACTCGCCCAGCTTGCCGCCCATGTTTGAGTCCTGCCATTTGTCAATCGGGTCAATGCCGGTCGCCGGACTTTCCGCGAGCACCCGGCGGAGGAACGCGAGCCGTGGAGGGCTCTGGCCGTAGAGCTTGCCGCCTTCGGAAGTCCACAGTGTGTGTTGTTCGTTCGTCACGACCTCGCCGTGAGTCACGTACGTGCCCGCGACGGTGCCCTGCCAGAAACGAAACACCATTTCCTCCCCGGAAAGGTTGCCCCAACGTTTCCAAATATTGCCCTCGTATTTCACTTCATCGTAAACAACGGGTTTGCGATACACGTCGCGATACATCTCGGCGCGACCCGCGTCTTCCACCGCCGCCCCGTTTTGGATGCTGGCGTGCGTGACCCATGGCTGCGTGTTGTTGTAGATGAGGAAGCCATTGTGGATGGAACGCAGATGACCGTAGGGATCCGCTGCCTGCAAGACGTGGAACAGGCGGTCCCAGTCCGACTCTTTCTTTTGCTTGTTGAAATCATATTCGTTGGACAGCGACCACCAGACGTTGCGGTACGAAGCCAGGCGGCTGACGAGGTAGCGCACGTACCGATCATCCACTTCCGCCGGCATCCGGTCGAAACCCCAACGGCCCTTGTCGTAAGGATCAAATAAAATCAGTTCTGCCTCAACGCCCCGGTCGCGAAGGTCGCCGACGCGTTTTTCGAGGTGCTGGAAAAACTGCGGATCAAAACGGGAAAAATCCCACTGCTTCGGCGGTGTACCGGCAAACGGGTAAAGCGCCAACTCGTTCGTGTTTTCGGGGTAATGTTTGGGAAAAATGCACATGCGGATTTTGTTGAAGGGCGCGGCCGCGAGACTGGCGAGCGTTTGCTCTTCCAGCGCGTCGGCCATGTGCGCCCAATTGTAAGAAGTCGTGCCAAGTGGACGAAACGACGCGCCATCGTCATAGGCAAAGTGATACATGTTGGCTACGTGAACCGGTCCATGGTTGCCGACCGACGGCGCGGTGACCGTGAACTCGCCCGCTTTGCCATCCAGCTCGGGGCGGTTGCTGCGAGTCGTGTAGTGCCACGGCCCTTGTTGATCCGGCATGAACCGCACACGGTATATCCCGTCGCCATCATAAAACCCAACTACCTCAACGGTCGAAGTAGCCGACGAAAAGCCGGCCGACACCTGGACATCCACAAACGGATTACCATTGGTCGGCCCGGCGAGCGGAATGTCAAGAACACCCCACTGCTCAACGGTTGCCTCCGTGGCGCCTGCCGACCCGGCCAATGCAACCAACAAGAGGAAACTGCCAAGACATGAGTTAAAGCAGCGGATAACTGCGCGCAGCATGGCAATCGAAACCCATACAGGTTTGTGAACCGAATTTACAGCCTTAACTGCATTTTGTTCATGGAACCAGCACGCGGACCCGGTAATACCGCGATGGCGAGTTGGTCGCGCCGCCAGCATCGATCATGTTGGTCACGATGCCGGTGCCGGCCCCGCCACCGAGAATGTTGGTTACGTTGGCGCTCACAAAATCAGTTGAGTAGCCCCCGCCGGCTGTGCCCGCCGTCAACTCCAGCACGTTGGTCCGCGCCGCAATACCTGGCGACCAGGTGTTGTCGCCATTGGCCCCCAGATAAATCACGTTAATGTCCGTGGTATTCGTGTTGGCGATGCTGATGATGTGCGGGTACGCCGCCGGGTTGGTGGGATTGAAGCCCGCCAGGAATCTGTTGGTGTTGCTCATGCCGGTGCCGTACGGATCCGCATTTTGTTGCGCCTGCGCGCAGTTGGTGCAGCCGAAGTAGTGCAGTTGCCAGGCCTGCAACGCCGTGACCACCGAGATCAGGTTGTTCGATACCATCGTACTAGTGCCGATCGCATTGCTGGCCATCAACGCCACCGTGTAGGTGCCAGCGGCATACGTGTGATTGAAATTGGCACCGCCCGAGTTGGTCACCAGGACGCTGTCGCCCAGATTCCAATACAAAGTTAGCGGCTGCGTGCCGGTCGAGGTGTCCGAGAAGGTCACCCCTAACGGTTCCGCGCCGCCGGTAGGGTGGGCGGTGAAACTGGCCACGGGCGCAACCGCTCCCGCGCCGCTCACCGTGTTCGTGGCGTTCCCGCCGTTGGCGGTGGTGAACACCACGCTGTTGGTAAATCCGCCGGCACTGACCGGTGCAAACTGCACCACCACGTTGGTTGAACCCAGTCCCGACACGCTGAAGGCCGCGCCGGACACGATCGTGAACGGACCACCGCTCACGATCGCCGTGCCGTTACTGACCGCAATGCCGCCGGAGTTGGTCACCACAAAACTGGCTTGAGCCGTCGTGCCCGTGCCCAGCGCCCCGAAGTTCAGCGTCGCGGGTGTCACCGCGATGCTGCCCGGCGTCAGGCCAATGCCGCTGACTGCGTTGGTCGAACTGCCACCGGTGCTGGTGAACACGACGTTGCTGGTCCATGTCCCCGTTGTCGCCGGCGCAAACTGCACGACGACATTGGTGGATGCGAAACCAGCCACGCTGAAACTACCATTGGTCACCACGGCAAACGGGAGACCGACGCTGGCGGTGCCGCTGAGCGGCGCACCGCCGGAGTTGGTCGCGGCGAAACTGGCGTATGCCACGCCGCCCGTTGCAAGGACGCCAAAGTTCCAACTCAACGGGCTGACGGCCAGTTGGGCCGGCGTCACGCTCACACCCGTGAGGGCGTTGGTGGACGCGCCGCCGTTGCTGGCCACGATGAGGTTGGTACTGAAAGTACCGGCCGCAACGGGTACAAACGCGACCGTCACATTCTGCGTTTGTCCCGGAGCGACAGCGAATGGACTGCCGGCTGTGATGGAGTACGGCGCGCCGGCCACGGTTGCCGAGCCGGTCAGCGCCAGGCCACCGGTATTGATCACGGAGAAAAATTGGTTGCTGGCCTGCCCAACCACGACGGTGCCGAAATTCCGGCTGGCCGGGCTGACCATCAATTGTGGCGGATTCACGGCCACGATCAAATTGACTTGCGTGTTGGTGTCGTCCCCGACCAGACCGCTGACGATCAGACGGACCGTACTGATCCCAACGACGTTGTAGGTATGGGCCACCCTGGTGAGCGTGAGGTTGGAGGTGGCCCCGTCACCGAAACTCCAGAACCGGTTGGTGATCGTACCGGTCGAATTGTCGGCGAAGGTGACAGTCAACGGCACCGCGCCATTGGTGGGGCTTGCACTGAATAACGCCGCCGGAAAAGCCGCGCCGCTGCCGGAGACGACATTGGTGGAGTTGCCGCCGTTGGACGCAAACACCACGTTCGTACTAAAGCTCCCCACGCTCAGCGGTGTGAAATTGATTACCACATTTGCTGTGCTGAGGCCCGGGACGTTGTAAGGGCTGCCCGATGAAATCGTAAACGCACCACCCGCGACCGCCGTTCCGCTCAGGAGCGCACCACCCGAGTTGGTCACGACGAAGGTGGCCTGGGCGGTCGTCCCCGTGGCGATCGTACCGAAGTTCAAGCTGCCCAGGTTGACCATCAAATTGGCGGGCGTTAGGCCGGCACCTGACACCGCATTCGTGGAAACACCACCCGTACTGGTAAAGACGACGTTACTGGCTACCGCACCGGCTGCCGAAGGCGAGAAACTGATGAGCACCAGGCCGGTGGCGCCACCCGCAACCGAGTAGGAAGCATTGGATGCGGCGGCAAACGGCAGCCCCACCGTCGCGGTACCCGTCAGTGTCACTTGGCCGGTGTTGATCACCGAGAAGAATTGGTTGCTGGTCTGGCCGATGACAAGCGAACCGTAGTTCAAACTGCCCGGACTGACCGACAGGTATGGCGGTGTAAGCCCGGTACCGGTGACTGGATTCGTCGAAACACCACCATTGCTGGTGAAGACGACACTGTTGCTGAAACTGCCCGGGCTCGGCGCCGTGAAGCTGACGACTGCATTGGTCGAGCCACCGCCGGCCATGGAGTAGGAATTGCCACTCACAATGGTGAACGGCCCGGCCGTGGCCACCGTGCCCACCAACTCCCCACCGCCGGTGTTGGTGACGACGAAGCTGGTTTGTGCGGTCGTGCCGGTCGCGAGCGTGCCGAAGTCGTAGCTCGCGGGCGACACGCCCTGAGAGGGTGTTCCCAACAGACCATACACCACCAGGTTGGATGAAGTCGTCGTCACGTACACTTTCCCATTGGCAATGGTCGGGGCGCAGAACTTTGTGTAGTTGCCGAGCGCATCGCGCGATGCCATTTGCTGACTGTTCCAAAGTTCATTGGCCACATTGCTTGCATCGTAGGCATGCACGGTTCCGCCGCTGCCGGGCTCGGTGCCCCAAAGGATTCCCGATCCCGGCGTATTGCCGTTGGCTGAGAGGGAAATCCCGCCGACTCTATCCACACTTTGTGTCGTGCTCCCGACGGCAACGGGATTGGTGGCGATACTTGTGCCGTTGAATGAGTATGCCTTCACGGGTATGCCGTGAGTCCAAAAGAAGAGAAACTGATTGGTTGGCCCGTTCCAGTAGATCAGCGACTGGCCGACAAAGAAGGTATTCGATGCCACCGTAAACTCTTGTACGATGTTGGTATCACTGGGGCCGCTAACAAAACCGCCGAGATGCTGGCGATCGATCAGGTACGCGGCCCCTGTTTTACCGATGAGTACGAGCAGGCTCGTGCCCGGAATCACGACCGGCCCACCCGCCGCGAGGTCCAGGTCGTTCGTAAACATATGGGCTTGGTCATGCGGTGAAAACCAATCGGCAACAACCAGCGTACCGTTGGAGACGGACAACTTGATCAGGGAATCCCCCAGGTCGAGACCGCCGGTGTCTTTATCGAGCGTGCCGTTGCCGGTCGTCACGTAGATATTGCCATCGGTGTCGGCCGCGGGCCCCGTGCCGCTGCCCCAAATCCCACCCCCGCCATTATCCGACCCCGCGTTGGGCGTGGTGCAAAAAATGGAGGTCTGTTGGAGATTGGTCGCATTGTAGCCGAACAACCAACCGTGGTAGTTATTAAAATCGCAGTGGGAGCCGAAAGCCACATAGACCGTGTTGCTCAGCAAGAGTAGGCCGGCGCGGCTGTGTTGAAACAAGGGATCAAACGCAAGGGTTCCGCCCACGCTCCCTGTGCCCGTCCCCGGTACCGACCCTTGGATCGCCACCGGGCCGCCGAGTTTTTCCTGTCCGGTCAGGAGGTCCAGGGCGTGTAGTTGCTGGAAATGGTTGGTCCCCACCTTGGTCTTGGCGTCGACATACATCGTATTACTGGTCAGGTCGATGGCCGGGGTGCCGGTGATGCCGACTTCCGGCTGGAGGTCGCCGCAGCCGTTAATGTCGGCGATCGGAACGGATGTGCCCAGGTTCACGTGCCACAAAGCGTTTGAGGCCGCTGGATCATCCGCGTCGAATGCGTAGACGCTATTGTGTTCGGTCGCCACATACACGACGTTGTGGAGTTTGTTGGAAATCGTCAGGCCACTGACGTAAAGGGGCTGCGCGTAAATCTGGCCATCAACCACGCGCGAGAATAGCTTGCCGAACTGGCTGGTGCTAACGTTCGAGACTGTCAGCACGTACTCACTCAGGTTCGCACCCGTGCGAAAACTGTCATTGTGCTGTGTGAGGACATTCACGACCGACGCGGATATTGGTGACGCCAGCAGAAGAAATACGGACAGGATCTGGAGGGCGCGGACGAAATCACGCAGGGAAGCCAAGGCCATTTCGCCTCGGCGAGTCCTTCCCTTGCTTTCAAACGCAACCACACTCATTCTTGGCGCCTTTCCCCTCAACCGCGGACCCTTAAATATAAGATTCACAGCTTAGCATATTTCATTTGGCCTGACCATCGTTTTGATACCCCAGACTCGGTTTAAGCAGCATCTTGCGTGCGACCCCCATGGTGGGATTGGACCACCGGGAATTCCGTCCCCATGGACAGACTGCGCCCCCTCCAGATATGCCCCCTGTTTGGCCAGAATTATCTCGACAGGCCAGCCCTTGTTTGTTATTTGAATCGACCGCAGCAACTGGCGAGAGGCTGCATGTCCTTTGCCCTGTTCCCGTCGATAGGGTTCAACATTCATTATGCGAGGGTTGGATTGAACGTGCGATTTGATGGGACGGTTGAACAAATTAGATGGAATTATGCGACAACCGTTTCCCAGATGCGGTGTCCCTACCACCACAAGAACGCCTGGGTTGAAGTCGAAGGCGGAAGATTCAATACGTTCCACCTCGACATAGTCACCTGCTGCGAAGAGTTTGAGCAGCGTGTCCGTAAATCGTTGATGGACACCCGCTAGGAACCGGACTTTCTACGGGTCGTCGAAGACCGCCAGCGATGACACATCGATGAGCCAGCCGATCGCCGCCGCCTGGTCCCCATTACAAAATGAAAGCGGCGCACTCGCTTGAATGCGCCGCCCTCAGTTTTCGACTCTTCAGTCTCCAGAACGACGGGGTTGATGGTTTGTGGGCTCGACCACAGGAACCTTGTCCTCTAAGCCGCCCGCCGAATCCCAAAGACCAAGATGCTGTGTTTGAGACAAGGCAAATGGGAAATCCGTTCAAAGTCTCCCTCCCGCTAGGGCGATTGCATTTAGAAGTTGAGGAGGGAGCGGAGGTAATCATGGTCCCAGCCGGCGAGTTTTTGTTTACTGCGGATGCCGCAGGTCTGCTGGCGATCACGGCGCAGCAGGTTCAGGCTTAGCGCTCGTAGCGCCGCAAGGTTCTGCGCGGCATGGGGGTGCCGGACGGCGCAGCGATCTTCGCCCAGTTGCACGTCCAACACCCAGTGTACACAGTTCTCAATTTCCCAATGGCCGCGCACCGCTGCGGCAAACCGCGCCGCCTCCGCCGGCAGGCTGCTGAGGTAGTAGCGGCGCTCCGTCGTGGCACGCCCGTTGACTTCGCGCACGGCTTCGACCATCCCGATGCTGCGTAACGCGTCCCAGTCATCACGGTCGGCCAACCAGCCGATCTGTTCGGTGATCCAGGAGCGGCGGGTTTCGAGCCGACCGTGATCCTTTTCTACCGTCTGGACCACTTGATGGGCCACCCCGACCCAGCCGCGTGTCTGCGCGTCGTCCAGGAACGCTTTGATCTCCGCGTGCAGCGTGCCCTGGTTGCCTTTGAGCGCCAGCACGTAATCGGCGTCGGCTTCGTGAATCTCCTTGGCCACGTCCTTCTGACAGCCCAGCGCGTCCACCGTCACCACGCAGCCGGTCAGTTCCAACACCCGCAACAACGGGGGCAGTGCGGTGATCTCATTGCTGTGGTCGGCGACCTTGAGTTGGCCCAGGATCAAGCGGTTGCTCGCCGCCCAGACGTTGACCAAGTGAATCGGCCCGCGCCCGCGCGTCCGACTGCCGCGCAGCGTCTTGCCGTCCACGGCCACCAGCTCCCGCAGACTCTGCGTCCACGCCAGGAAACAATCCATGAACTTCGTCGGATCGATCAAGCCGAACACGCGGTTGAACGTGTCATGCGAGGGGATGCCGTTGGGCAGCGCCAGCCAGGTCTTGAACCAGTCGGCCTTGCAGCGCCCAAACAATGCCATATCGGTGAACCCGTCCGCGCCACAGAGCGTGGCGCAGACCCCAATCAACAGAATATCCAGCAAGTCATGTTGCTGCGCCGGACCGGTGCGCGGGTCGGTCAGATGGGCGAAGTGATCTTTCAAGTTGGGTGAAGACGTGGGTTTGTTGGTCATCCCCATCTTCAACCACAAATCCGCGCAAACCGGAATCAAAAAGTTCCCGTCGTAACCCGGCTCCACCGACCTACTTACAACAATTCCACCCCGCTCACCCCCTCAACTTCTAAATGCAATCGCCCTGGGAAGGGGGTGTTGCCCTTGCCAAACGCAATCGCATCCACTATCCTGTTCGCTCCGTGCTCCCATGAGTTACGTCAAGCTTGCAAAGACTGTCTTCGACATTGAGATCGACGGCTTGCGCCGCACGCGCGCCCGTCTCGACGAAAACTTTTCCAGGGCCGTCGAGGCGATCGTGAAGTGTCTCCGTAACCGCGGCAAAGTGGTTGTTACGGGCGTCGGCAAGTCTGGCAACATTGGCCACAAGATCGCTGCAACGCTCACCAGCACAGGTGCCACCAGTGTGCTTCTGAACTCGGTGGACGCCCTGCATGGTGACCTCGGCGTCATCAATGACGGCGACTGCGTTCTGGCCCTCAGTTACTCCGGCGAAACCGAGGAACTGAGCCGCATTCTGCCGGCGATCAAACGCTTTGACGTCACGATCGTCTCCATGACCGCGCACCCCAAGTCGAGCCTCGCGCGCCATAGCGACATCGTGTTGAACGTGTACGTGAAGAAGGAAGCCTGCCCGTTCAATCTCGCCCCAACCTCAAGCACCACGGCCATGCTCGCCCTCGGCGACGCGCTCGCCATGTGCGTGCTGGACGCCCGCGGCTTTAAGAAGTCTGATTATGCCCGCTTGCACCCCGCCGGTGCCATTGGTCGCACGATGCTAGTGCAGATCAAGGACATCATGCGGACGGGCAATCGCAACGCCGTCATCGCAGACTACCGTAACGTCAAGGATGCGCTGCTCGCGATGACCAAGGCGAAGTCCGGTACGATCAGTGTCGTGAATAAGCAAGGCCGCGTCGCCGGAGTCTTCACAGACGGCGATTTCCGTCGCCATTTCGCCCGCGATCCGCAGGTCTGGCAGGCACCCATCCACACCGTGATGACGCCCAATCCCATCACCATCCGTCAGGACGCCCTCGCGATGGAGGCCCTGAAGATTTTCGAGCAACGCCAGATCGACGACCTGATTGTTGTCGATGGGAAGAAGCGCCCGGTAGGCATCGTGGATTCACAGGACCTTCCGAAATTTAAACTACTGTAACCGAGAGGACACACAACCATGCCGTCAGCCAACGATCTCCGAAAAGGAATGGCCGTCAAATACAACAACGATGTCTGCGTCGTGCTGGACATGCAACACCGCACGCCCGGCAACCTGCGCGCATTCGTCCAGGCCACCTTGCGCAGCCTGAAAACGGGCAAGTCGTCCGTGGTCCGTTTTACCTCGACCGAGTCGATCATCGTCGTTTCAAAGAACACCAAGCCCGTGGACTTCAGCTACAAGGACCAGGCCGGCTTCCATTTCATGGATCCCGAGACCTATGAAACGATAACACTCAACGAAGAATTTATCGGCGACTCCAAAAACTACCTCACCGAGAATCTGCGCTGCACCCTGACCGAAGTCGAAGGCAAGATCGCCGAACTCGAGCTGCCGCCCGCCGTCGACCTCAAGGTCATCGAAGCCCCGCCCGGCATCCGTGGTGACACGGCTACGAATGTTACCAAACAAGCCAAGGTCGAAACCGGCATCGAAGTTGCCGTCCCCATCTTCATCAACCCCGGCGACAGCGTCCGCGTCGACACCCGTACTGGTAAATACCTGAATCGGGTGTAAACCGCGAATATCAGGACCCCAAATGAAGCGTAATTTTTTCTATGTCTTTCTGGGAATTTTTGCGCTCACTGCAATTGTTACGCTTCTAGGTGTTACCAGACTAATCGTTATCGACGATTTTTACCTTAAGTCACTATTTGGTTCTCTTCTCTTAGAGCTTGTTACAACGATGATTGTTCTGTTCCGATCTACCAAGTTCTTTGAGGAATCACTTTATACAAATGTAGATGAATACATCCCATCAACGGATGCCGCACGCGTTTTGCAGACGTTATTCCTGCATCAGGAGAAAATGGATCCGAATTTGAAACGAGTGTTTACCTTTGTAATCCATCCCCCTTCCGGCGATTTCCCAAGATATTTACGTGGCTTGTCGGAACTTGTTAGTCTCGGGCTGGTGGATGTCAATATGACAACTTGGCAATGCGGATTCACTACTACAGGGTACAGCATCGCAAAAAAACTCAAAAGCCACTTGGCCACTATGATGCCGTATATCGCGAATGAGACGGGCTAAATTAATCGTACCGACAAAACAGTTGCAATGGATCTTGCTTACGCCCGTGGATGGGCCTTCTCGTAGACCTTCTTCAACCGCTCCGGCGTGATGTGCGTGTAGATTTGCGTCGTCGAAAGATTGGCGTGGCCGAGGAGTTCCTGAACGCTCCGTAAATCCGCGCCGGCATCGAGCATGTGCGTCGCGAAACTGTGTCGCAGCTTATGTGGGGTAAGCGATGGATCGAGTCCGGCGGTGATGAGATACTTCTTCAACATTCGTTGCATGCTACGAGCCGTCATGCGCCCGCCAAATCGATTCACAAATAACGGCCCGCGCGCGCTGCGCGCGCGCACTTCGAGGTATTTCTGCAGGGTTTCAATGGCTGGCCCGCCGAGCGTGGCCAGTCGCTCCTTTTTGCCTTTACCGCGAACGTGAACGACTTCACCGAGCACATCCATGTCACCATCATTAAGTTGAACGAGTTCGTGAATGCGCAGCCCGGCACTGTACAGTGTTTCCAGAATTGCCTTGTCACGCCACGTGGCCAACTTGTTTTTCCCGTCTTCTCTCAATGGCGCCTCGAGTAGTGCCTCCACCTGTTGGATCGTCAGGAACTTCGGGAGTTTCCGCGCCTTCTTCGGAAGTGTCAGTCCCACCAAGGGATTCAGTTTTACGCGCTCTATGCGCACCAGCCACTTGAAGAAACTGCGCAGGGCGGACATCTTGAGATGAATCGTGGCGCGGTCGAATTGGCGTTCGGTGAGGTGGACCAAATAACTGCGCAAATGGAACGAATCGACCGGCACCCACGCGCACGGCTGTTGGTACTTTCCCTCAAACCAGACCGCAAACGCTGCGATGTCGGCGGAGTAATTGCGGATGGTCAGCGGGGAAGCATCGCGTTCCGTCCGCAGGTAATCGAGAAACCCGTCAACCAGCGAGTCCGCTACGCCTCTGCCGGCGCCAGTTTTTTGATGTTCTTGCACTTCGGATAGCCGGTGCAGCCGAGGAACTCACCAAAGCGACCGCGACGCTTCGCCATGGGCGAACCGCACTTCTCGCACTTTTCGTCGGTGAGCACAGGTTCTTCCTTGGGCGGAGGCGGCGGCGCTTTGTCTTTCAATTCGTCGGGTAGCGTTTTGGCGTTGCGACATTTCGGATAGCCGGAGCAGGCCAGGAACGGTCCGCGGCGACTATTGCGGATCAACATCGGCGAGCCGCACTTCTCGCATTTCACATCGGTCGTCACCGGCGCCGGTTTTTCGATCACCGTAATCTTGCCCGCGACGTCGCGCGCAAACGATTTCGCGTTCTTGCATTCGGGATAGCCCGAGCACGCCAGGAACTCGCCGCGTTTGCCCGCCTTGATGACCATCGGCGAGCCACATTTCTCGCACTTGATACCTGTCTCTTCCTTTTCCACGATCTGAATGCTCCCATCTTCGCCACGTTTGAAGTTCTTCGTGTTCTTGCATTTCGGGTAAGCCGAACAAGCAATGAATTCACCATTCTTACCCGGACGGGTGACCAGCACTTCACCGCAGAGTTCACACTTGATGCCAATCGGAACCGGCTTCGGCCGCACGTCTTCCATGTTCTCGCTCGCGGCCTTCAGGGTCGGCTCGAAATCCTTGTAGAATTCGCCGAGCATCTCCTGCCACCCAACCTTGCCCTCTTCAATTTCGTCGAGCAGCTCCTCCATATGCGCCGTGAACTGCACGTCGAGCAGTTTCGTGAAATGCTTCACCAGCACATCGGTCGTGATCTCGCCTAACTGCGTTGGCGCGAGGCGGCCCTTGTCTTTGTTGACGTAATGTCGCTTCTGGACCGTCGCAATCGTCGGCGCATACGTGCTCGGGCGTCCGATGCCGAGTTCTTCTAATGCCTTGACCAGTGTCGCCTCGCTGAAACGCGGCGGCGGCTCGGTAAAATGTTGGGCCGGGAGCAGCTTGACCAGGTGCAACCGCTCGCTCTCACTCAATGGCGGCAGCTTCTTGTTCTCTTCCTCTTCCGACGGCTTCTCCGGCTCCGCTTTCTTCTCGGCCTCTTCCTCAACACCGTAAATCTTCAACCAACCCGCGAACACCACTTCGGTTGCCGTCGCGCGAAACAGGAAGAACTTCGGATCGCGCCGCGCATCGATATCGATGCTGGTCACCTTCATCTCTGCCGGCGTCATCTGGCTGGCAACAAATCGGTCCCAAATCAATTTATAAAGGCGAAATTGGTCATGATCCAGGTACATCCGCAGGCTTTCCGGCGTGCGTCGCGCCGACGACGGGCGAACCGCCTCGTGCGCGCCTTGCGAATCCTTCTTGGACTTGTATAAATTCGGCGTCGCCGGCGCGTAGTCGGGTCCGATGGTTTCACGGATAAACGCCAGCGCCTCGTCCTGCGCGTCCTTTGAAATGTTAAACGAGTCGGTACGCATGTAGGTGATCAAACCGACCGCCCCTTCCGCCCCGATTTCCACGCCCTCGTACAACTGCTGGGCGACAATCATCGTCTTCGTGGTGCCCATGCCCAGCGCTTTCGACGCGGATTGTTGCAGCGTGCTTGTCGTGAATGGCGGCGCCGCGCTTCGCTTCTTCGATTTGATGTCGATCTTGGCGACCTTGTACTCGCACTCCTTAAGATCGGACAGGATGGCATCGGCTTGCTCTTTGCCATCAATGATCATCACATCGGCCTTCGGGGCTTCACCGCTGGCCGCCCTGACCTTCTTGTCGCCCACCTGGATCAAACGGGCAAGGAAATGGTCCTTCGGGTCGACGAGCTTGCGCAGCTCGGCCTCGACCGACCAATACTCCTGTGGCTTGAACGCGCGAATCTCACGCTCGCGCTCGACTACCAACCGCACCGCGACAGATTGCACGCGTCCGGCGCTCAGGCCGCGAGCGACGCGTTTGTTCAAGAGTGGCGAAATCTTATAACCAACAATGCGGTCCAGAATGCGCCGCGCCTGTTGGGAATCGACCAATTTCATGTCGACTTGACCGGGGTGATCGAAGGCGGCGCGCACAGCGTTCTTGGTGATTTCGTTAAATTGGACGCGAAAGAACTTGGGGCCATTTTTCTTGCTCTTCAGGATCTCCCACAAATGCCACGCAATCGCCTCGCCTTCGCGATCAGGGTCGGTTGCGAGATAAACCTGCTCGGCGCCTTCCGCGGTCTTCTGCAATTCGGTGACGAGCGCTTTCCGCTTGGCGGAAATCTGGTACGTGGGCTTGAAATCCTTTTCGATCTCAACACCGAACTTGCGCTCGGGCAAATCCCGCACATGACCCATGGAGGCCTTCACACTGAAGTCCGAGCCCAAGTATTTGTTGATCGTCTTCGCTTTCGCGGGTGATTCAACGATGACCAGTTTTTTTGCCATGCTTTTCTTCTTATGGCCCGAAGGCCGCGTTGCGCACGTACTGCTTGCCGGGTAGCTGGCGGACGAGCCGCTTCATCTCCAACGCCAACAACGTGGCGGAAACACACGCCGTTGTCAAACCGCTGGCCCGAATGATCTCGTCAATGGCAACCTCCTCGTTGCCGACCTGCGCCATCACTTTCTCCTCTGTTTCGCTCAATTGCAAAGCAGGTTTGGTACCCCTGCTCTCTAAGCCAGTCTCCACGGGTTCCGTGGCCGTTTTTGGCAGTAGGTACTCAAATTCATTAAGGATATCCTCCACATCCTCTGTCAATTTTGCACCGTCCTTGATCAATTTGTTCGCTCCTTTGGACAAAATTGAATCCGCCCTACCCGGCACCGCAAACACCTGCCGACCCTGCTCCCCTGCCTGGTTTGCTGTAATCAATGCCCCGCTCTTCAAGTTCGCCTCCACCACTACAACACCCAGCGACCAACCGCTGATGATGCGATTCCGCATCGGGAAATTCTGGCGGTCGGGCTGTACGCCGAAGGGAAACTCCGTCACTACCGCCCCGTCCTTCGCCACGATCTCGTCGGCCAACTTCTTGTTCTCCGCAGGATAGACCACGTCGATTCCGCAACCAATCACAGCCACCGTGCGCCCCTTCGCTTGCAGCGCCCCGTTATGCGCCGCAGTATCTATTCCGCGCGCCAAACCGCTCACGACCGTCACACCAACTCGCGCCAGCTGAAACGCCAGTTTCCTCGCCATGTCCTGCCCGTAGAGCGTCGTGCGCCGCGACCCGACCACCGCAATCGCCAGTGCATCGCGCTCCGTCAGCGTTCCCTTCACGTACAATACGAGCGGCGGGTCGTAAATCTCCCGCAGATTCTTCGGGTATTCCGCGTCATCGCGGCAAACGACGCGCACACCGGACTTCTCAATCCGTTGCAACTCCGCATCGAGATCCACCTTTTCCCGCCAGCTGGCGATACTCCTCGCAACTTCTTCGCCCACGCCCTCCACTTGCATCAACTCGGATTTCGACGCCGCCAGGATCGCCTGTGGCTCGCCAAATCGGTCCCGCAACGCGCGGACACGAATCGGCCCGACGCCGTCGACCATGTTGAGAGCAATGTACGCTTCGCGCGAAGTCATCCACGTTTCCGCCACCCGAAAAACGCTAACTTGTTTACGACGCCGCCTTCCGGCCGCGCCGCTTCCACCCGAACTCCATCTGCGGTTCCTTCAGCAATTCATAATTCTTCAGCAAGCGGAGAATCTGCAGCAAATCTGATTTTCGGTAGTTGTGATTGATCGCCACGCTCGCAACCAATTCCTGCAAAATCGACCGGAACGAGATCACGCCGTCGACCCCCTTTGACCGTAACACCTCAATGCTACGCTGCCGCGTTTTCGCGTCGCGCGGCAGTCCGGGCACAATCAGGATTTTCACCAAACCTTCGCTCCCGACCAGTCGCTGCGCCTCCTCGATGACCCGCTTTTCCACAAACCGAAAAATCTTTGGCTGATTCGCCAGCACGCCCGGCGCGAACACTCCGGTGTGCCACCCCTTCACCGCGACAATCGCCCGTGACACTTGCGACAATGTCTTGGAAGTGATCTCAAACTCGGCCGGCACGGCCTCTGGCGGGACGGCCGGATTCAGCACGATCAAATCCACTTCCTCATCGGCGCTCTTCA
>Ga0224557_1000410_pt1 | contig 48110 bp, 52 predicted proteins | sample 714S31014metaG_FD_180677 | JGI IMG/M metagenome (GOLD analysis project Ga0224557, IMG submission 180677) | Peat soil microbial communities from Stordalen Mire, Sweden - 717 S3 10-14 | ecosystem: Environmental > Terrestrial > Soil > Wetlands > Peat | place: Sweden: Norrbotten County, Stordalen...
CACGGCAATCAACATTGCCACCGAAGCGATCCAGCCCGCCTGCCGACCCATCAATTCCACCACCAACACACGGCTATGCGACTCGGCGGTACTGTGAAGACGATCGATCGCTTCGGTGGCAATGTTGATTGCCGTGTCGTAGCCGAAGGTCTGGTCTGTGCCGTCAATATCGTTGTCGATGGTCTTGGGCACGCCGATGACCGGCACGCCACGCTTGTGCAGGCGCGAGGCGACGCTGAGGGTGTCGTCGCCGCCGATGGCCACGAGAGCGGCGAGATCCATGCTCTTGATATGTTTGACGAGCGTCTCGAGTTGCTCGTCGGTCGGATTGGTGCGCGAAGTGCCGAGGATCGTGCCACCGAGGTGCAGGATGCCCGACACACGCTCCCGGGTGAGCGGAAAATAATCGCCCTTGAGCACGCCGGCCCATCCGTTGCGGAAACCCAACACCTCATAACCCTCCACCAGGGCCTTGCGGGTCACTGCACGAATCACTGCGTTCAATCCGGGGCAGTCGCCGCCGCCCGTCAGCATTGCGATCTTTTTCATGATGTTAGTGTCAAACTCCTTTGATTATTACGGGGTGCCCGCATGCGCGGGTTTTAATACTTCCGGCTTCGGCGGCACCAATGGTTGACTGGCCTCCAAAAGCCGTTCCACAAAACTCGTTGAGTAACGTCCACGACGGAAATTCGGGTCTTTCAAGATCAATTTGTGCAACGGGATCGTCGTCTTGATCCCGCGAATAATGAACTCATCCAACGCCCGCGCCATGCGATCGAGCGCCACGCGACGGTCGCGACCGAAGCAAATCAGCTTGGCGATCATCGAGTCATAATACGGTGGAATAACATAGCCGGCGTAGACGTGCGTGTCCACGCGTACACCGTGACCGCCGGGCACGTGCAGGAATTCGATGCGGCCGGGGCTGGGCTGAAAATTATTGAAGGGATCCTCCGCGTTGATGCGACATTCGATGGCGTGTTTCTGAAACTGGATGTCCTTCTGGTCGTACCCCAACTCCTCGCCGGCGGCGATGCGGATTTGCTCTTTCACAATGTCGATGCCGGTGACCTCTTCGGTAACGGGGTGTTCGACCTGAATGCGCGTGTTCATCTCAATGAAGAAGAACGTGCCGCTCGCATCGAGCAGAAATTCGATGGTACCCGCGTTGATATAGTCGACGGCCTGCGCCGCCTTGATGGCGGCCTTGCCCATTTTCTTGCGCAGGTCGCTGGTGAGGGCGGGCGATGGGGATTCTTCGACGAGTTTCTGATGGCGGCGCTGCAAACTGCAGTCGCGCTCGCCCAGATGGATGGTCCGTCCCTTGCGGTCGGCCAGAATCTGAAACTCGATGTGGCGCGGACTCTCGATGTACTTCTCGATGTAGACGGCGGAGTTGGAAAACGCGCGTTCCGCCTCGGAGCGGGCCGTATGGTAGCCTTTGACGAGGGCCGGGTCGTTGTGGGCCACGCGCATGCCGCGACCGCCGCCGCCGCCCGCGGCCTTCACGATGACAGGGTAGCCAATCCGTCGGGCGATCTTGAGCGCGTTCTGCTCGTCTTCGACGGGCCCGTCGCTGCCGGGCACAATCGGGACCCCGGCTTTGCGCATCGTTTCACGAGCGGCAACCTTATCGCCCATCGAGCGGATGGATGAACTGGCCGGGCCAATGAACTTAATGTTGCAGTTCTCGCAGACCTCGGCGAAATGAGCATTCTCGGACAGGAACCCGTAGCCGGGGTGAATGGCCTCGACGTCACCGACCTCCGCAGCGCTGATGATCCGGTCGATTTTGAGGTAACTTTCCTGGCTGGGCGCGTCGCCTATACAAATCGCCTCATCCGCCAACTGCACATGCAAGGAGTCGGCGTCCGCTTTCGAGTAGACAGCCAGCGTGCGGATGCCCAGCTCCTTGCAGGCGCGGATGATCCGCACAGCGATTTCACCGCGATTGGCTATCAGGATTTTATCGAACATGGCGATGTAACTTGCTGCAACGGAAATGGTGCGGCGGGCGCGCTATTTGACGCGCACCGCGAATAATTTCTGACCAAATTCCACGGGTTTGGCGTTTTCCGCCACAACTTCGGTAATGACGCCGCTGACTTCGGCCTTGATCTCATTCATAACCTTCATCGCCTCGATGATGCAAACGACGGTCTCCGCGTCCACATCCTGGCCGACCTCGACATACGGCGGCGCGTCCGGGGACGGAGAAAGGTAAAATGTACCTACCATGGGCGAGGCGATGTGCTTGATGTCGACTGCGGGTACGACGGGTGCGGGAGCGGCGGGAGCGGGCGCTGGCGCTTGAACAGGCGCGGGAGCAGCTGTTGGCTGAGCCGTAGCGAGCGGCGGGAGGGTCACCGTCTGTTGAAATTCCTCAGGGCCGCGCTTGATGCGGATTTTCAACCCGTCCTGTTCCATTGAGAACTCGGAAAGGTCATTGTCCTTCATCATGGCGACTATCGCCTTTATTTGTTCCAGTTCCATGGTTCCATCCTCTTAAAACCGAAAAGGGGCGACGTTCTATCAACTCGCTGTCCGCTTGTCAAACCGGCACCTCGGCGCAGCGCCTAGTTTGCCTTCGCCAAGGTACGTCTATTGCTTGGAGGATCCGGCTTCCTTGGTGGGTCGGGACTCTAGCAAAGCGGGACGGAATTGTCTAACGCTTTCCTCAACGGCTGCGAGGGCCTGACTGTAACGCCTATTCGTCGGATTGAGTTCGACCGCTTTTCGCAGGAGCTGAAGTACCTCTGCATCCATCTCGTGCGCAACCTTTTTCGCCTCCGCCAGTCGCCACCAACCGGAGGCGCGGTACGGATCGTCCTGAATGGCTTGGCGGTAAGCTGCGATCGCCTGATCGGGTTCGCCAGCCAAAAGCGCCATGTCACCGACGCTCGATTTGAACCGTGAATTCCATGGCGCCAAATCTGCCGCCCGCTCGGCGGCATCGAGGGCTTCCAACGGATCGACCGCAGCCAAATCTTGAGCGCGCCCATGTAGGAAATTCGCCGCCAGAGCCCGGCCTTCCGTCCACAGCACCGCCATCAGCACGACGGCGCAGATTGCGCCGACCAGCCAATTCTCCCGCCATCGCGGGGTCACCGTGTCTGTTCTTGGTAATTCCTTCAGCCCCTGCACGGTGCCGAGCAATATAAATGCGGGAAGCGCCACGCCGGGCGAGTACAAATCAAAGTCCACCAGCCCATGTGCCGTCCAACCCGCCAAAGCCCCACAAACCGCCATCGCTGCCGCATCCCCGACTCGTTGCCGTGCCAGCCGGAACGAGTCCCGCACCGCGACGATCCACAACAAGGCATACGCGACAAACGCCAGCACACCGGAGTCCGACCACATCTGCAGGAAGTTATTGTGTACGGCCTGCGCCTCCTCGGTCAACGCAGTCTTGTATTTCGGATAAATAGATCCAAACGTGCCCGGACCGGTCCCTACCCATGGATGGTCCCTGGCAATGGCAACCGCGCCCCGCCAATAGTCCAACCGCGACTCCAAACTTGTCGTGCCAAGATGGAGAAAGCCGGCGTGTTGTCCGAGCAGGAAAACCACTACCAGCGTCACGACGAGCCCGACCAGCCAAAATGCCGTTCGTCGTTCCCCTCCCGGAAACCAGCAGGCGAAAATCGCCAAGGCCATGACTCCGAACGCCAAGAATCCGCCCCGCGATCCCGTCAGTACGAGGCAAAATAGCATCACCCCCCCGGCGAATATCAATGTGATCCATTTCACCCACACACCCCAACCGCGGGCTCGTACCCAAATCCACACCAATGTCGGCGCGAAAGCGACGACGAGGAATCCGGCCAAGGCGTTCGGGTACACCAGCGATCCGAAAACGCGGTTGCTGGTTATGCGCAACAAGAAATCCCTTGGCGCGTGTGCCGCATCGACGTAGAGCGCCGCGTACGCACGCGATTCCGCCAGGCCGCCAAAATGCTGACGCATCGCCAGCATGCACACAAACAACGTCGCCAGCGTCAGGCCTCCGAAGATCTGCGCAGTCGCGGCCCCGTCGCGCACGTACCACGCCCCGACATAAAACAGGAGCACCCCTGCCGCAAACAGCATCAGGGTATCCATTGTCGCCTGGGGGCAGATGGTCCCCGGCACTGCAAGCGCCTGCGTCAGCAGAAAGAACAGTGGGAGGGTGAACAGAAAATCCACGCGCGCCAGCATGCGATTGCGATCGAGGACGAGCCAGATGAAGCCTGCAAAGATGAGAATAATGACCAATTCGTTCGGCCACGAGAAATGGAGCCATTCAAAAGCGTTTTGCGGCAGCGGGGCTGCCGCCTGAATGATCACGGGCGTGCCAAATTTGAGCGGCGCGAGGAACGCCACTGTCGCCAGACCGAACACAAACCAGTTCTTGAGCCGCTTCATTCCATGCGATCCCAGCTTTCTCCGCTATTGCGCCAGCTTGAGCAGACCCACCTCGAACGCCAGCGTCTCAGAGATGTTGCGGGAAAGCGAGTCACGGATTTGCTCGATGGCCTCCAAGTCGTGGCAGGCCTTCGTGTAGGTCAAACCCGTTGCCACGCGCCGCGTGGCGACCGCCTGGCCGGGATGCGTCAGCAAATTGTCGTCCGCACCCTCCGTGCATAAGAGGAGGTCGCCAAACCAACTGTATATCTCTTCCAGCAACCGCCCCCGCGCCGCCCGGTATTCGCCTTCAACGCGCGCTTCCAGTTGCTCTTCCAGCCGTTCGCGCACTTTCGGTTCCAATTCCTCGTACCGATCCAGATTCATCTCCGCCTCGACGCGGGCGCGCGTTTCCTTACGGATTTCCTGGAGTAGCGCCGTCAACTCCGCCAGCAATTGGTAACTGTTGGCGACCCTTTCCTCGCCAGCCCCGGAGAACTTTGCCAGAAGCGGCAGGAGCTTTGCATGGTAGGGCGAGGCGACGCGCTCGGTCGTTGGGCCAAATGAAATCCTCAGGCAGCGCGACAGGATCGTGGGTAGTAGACGCTGTGGATCGGCGGTGAGCAACACAATCACGGTCTGTGCGGGCGGTTCCTCGAGCGTTTTCAGGAACGCATTACTCGCTTCCTCACCCAGGCAATCGGCGTCCACCACGATCCCGACTTTCACTCCGCCCATCGAGGAGCGCAGGTTCACGGCCTTCATGAACTCGCGCATCTGCTCGACTTGAATCCGTCGGCTCTTCGACTCGGGTCGCACCCAATACACGTCGGGATGCGCGCCTTCGTCGATGCGTCGGCATGAATCGCAATGGTCGCAGCTATCGTGGTTTTTCTCGGTGCAGTTCAGCGCCTTCGCCAACGTCCGCGCCATGGCTTCCTTGCCACTACCGCGAGGTCCGGTGAACAAGTAGGCGTGGGCGAGGCGTCCGCGTTGCAAGCTGCGGTGCAGTTGCCCGGCCATGGCCTTTTGTTCCGAGAGATCGCTAAAGGACACTCTTCACCAATTCCCAAATCTGTTTCTCGATCACTTCCAAGGGGCGATCGCCATCGATCACCTTGACGCGTCGCGCGTCGCGCCCGGCCAGGTCGAGGTAGCCATGGCGAACGCGATCGTAGAACTCCAACGACTGGTTCTCCATGCGGTCGAACAACTCGCGACCGCGGGCGCGTTCCAAACCGATGCGTGGGTCGAGATCGATAACCAGCGTGAGGTCGGGCAGGTTCGTGCCGATCGCGAAGTTGTTGATTGTCGCAACGGCTGACGGTGTGATCTTCCGCCCCACGCCCTGATAGACCGTCGTTGAGTCGAAAAAACGGTCACAAATGACGACGTGGCCGTCGTTTAGGGCGGGTTCGATGACTTCGCGGACGAGTTGCGCGCGGCTGGCACAAAAGAGCAACAACTCGGTCTCGGGAACCATGGCGTCAGACTGTTTGCTGTATTGAAGAATGTGACGAATTTGCTCACCCACATTTGTACCACCCGGCTCGCGGGCGACGAGGACCTGGTAACCGTCTTGCCGTAAGTGAGTGACCAAACGGTCGATATGGGTGGACTTTCCGCAGCCCTCCCCTCCTTCAAACGTGATGAATGTACCTTTTTTGGCCATTTCTGTATGAATTTCTCAGAATGATAGTGTTCCATACTGCGGCGGTCAAGATTTGGCACCAAGTCTGCTTATTTTGACGGTGCGTCTGCCCATATTGGGCAAGGGGACAAACAGAGAGGATGGGTTTTAGAATGCCGCTTACAGCCGACAACATCAGGCAGGTGGAAACAGCCAAGACCGACGGCAGCAACATGGTCCAGCCGCTTACGGCGGACGGTTCGCGTGTTCGCGTGCTGGCGATCGACGACAACGAGGAATTCCGCACCCTCATCACGGAATTGCTCGAGCCCTTCGGCTTCGAGGTAGTCGCGGTGGCCAATCCCGTCAAGGCTCTCGAGAAGTTTACCCGTGAGAAGGACAAATTCCAGTTGGTATTGCTCGACTACTACATGCCGCAACTTGACGGCGCCAAGACTTTTGAATGGCTGAAGAAGCTCAATCCGGACGTGAAGGTCATCATCGTCTCGGGTGCTGAGGAACTGCGGTTGCGTCAGATTCTGGCGCAGCATCAAATTGACGGCTATATCCGCAAACCGTTCCGCATCCAGGAAGCCCTGCACATCATCCGCCACGTGATGAGCAAGCAAGCTGGAAAACCTGCCGCCAGCTAAACCCGTCCATCCGCACATTTCCCAGGGGCAGACCGACCGTCTGCCCCTTTCGTTTTCCACCGCGAACGCCTCCGCACGGCACTGTTGTCGTACGAAAGCGCTTCCTTCACGTTGGCGCTGGTCAACTACTTCCTCGTAACACCAAGAAGGCTTTTTGACTGAAACTCAAACTTCGTTCCCCTCTCCATTACGAATGGGTGTGACACCATGAGCATTGTTGTTGTTCCGTTTTGGCATGGACACACATTCCTAAACGGCCCACGGTGTCACCCCCAAATTCCTTCGGCCAAGCCCACTGGCGTTGGCGGAGCTTCATTGCAGCCTCCGGTTGGTCTTATTGTCCACGAGACAAATGTAAGGCAGATCGGCAATTTGTTAAGTAAAAGGCGTGTAAAACTCCGCCGCGTTATCGTGGGAGAAAAACCCTGAAGACGCTACCGCCGTCGGACCTGGCTTCGTAGCTAACGGCACCCTTGTGGGCCTCTGCCAGGGCTTTCACCAACGCCAAGCCAAGACCGAGTCCTGCGGGCGCATCGTCGCGGCCACCGCGCGCAAATGGACGAAAGAGCCGCCGCCTCATGTCTGCTGGAATGCCGGGACCGCGGTCGCAAACAGAGATAATCGCGCCCGAGCCGACGAAACGCCCCTCTTCGCGTCCTTCATGCCGGCAACCCAACGAAACCTGAATACTCCGATCCTTCGCGGGGCGGCTATATTTTTCCGCGTTATCAATAAGGTTTTGGAGAATCTCCGCGACGGCGTCATGGTCAAACCTCACTCCTGGTAGATCATCGGCAGTCGAGAGTTCTATGCTTGCGCCAGCGGCCTCCAACGCGGGGCGCTGGCGTTCGATGCACTCTCGCACGACAGCGGCCAAATCGCCGGACTCGGCACGCACCTGCAGCGCACCGCGTTCGAGACGGGTAAAGCCGAGCACATTGGAAACGACACGGCCCAGCCGGGCGGCTTCTTCGGCCACTCGGTGGGCGTAGTCTTTCGTGCGCGACGGATCGCCCAATCCCTCAGCCAGCATCTCGCTGTACATGCGAAGGCCGGCGAGGGGCGTGCGCAGTTCGTGCGCGGCGGACGCCGCAAATTGCGAACGCTGACGAGCGAGTTGCTCCGTCTGCCACACCAGCACCACCACACACAGCCCCGCAATACCGGCAGCACCCACGCCGGCCAGAAAAAACTCCAGAAAGGTGGCTTCCGAATGATGCACCCGCAAATGAGCCGCATCGAATTCCTTGGCGGCACTGACAACGATGTACCAACCGGCGCTCTCCACGCGAGCGCCGACCACATAGGCTCCCGCGCTGGAGCTGGGCAAAAAGCGGGCGGGCAACGCGGCGTTCTTGAGAGATTCAGCAACGCCATCACTGGAGATGACAAAACCCTGGACCAGGATGCCATCCGGGGTACTGACGTCGCGCAAGGCAACGAGGTTCAGGCCGTTGGACATCTGCAGGGAGCACCACTGAAATCCGCCGACGCCGATGGTTATCTTTTTCTGCTGCTCGTCCTTCGGAGGTATCGCTCTTCGGACAAGATTGGTTCCACTTTTGAGGTCCGAATAGATTTGGACGGCTTGCGTATTTTGCCGGTACGCGTCGGTTTCCATCACTTCGTAGCGCGATGGTTGCCCCTGTTGGAGGGATGCCAGGCAGGTCGACGTGCGTACAGCCAATTGCAAATCCTTCTGGAGGCCATGTTCCGTGACAGCCCGTTGCCGACCTGCGGCATCCAGATCTCCTTCGGGCAACGTAGGAAGCGTGACGTGCCCGAGCGGATCGATTTGAAAGTAGGCGCCAATAAACGGGTCGGTCGGTCCTTGCGCCAGCGGCGAAGGGACGACGGACGCGCCTTCCGAGACCCCTTTCGGGTCGTGATAGAGCGATTGATAGTGATAGAAGGGGCGGGTCGATTCCGCTTCCAGCAGCGCGTCGAGACGTCCTTGCAGACGCCTCGCAAGGTGAGCGGCGGTGTCCGTCGCAATTTGACGCGGGCCGGCCTCGATCAGCACCGCATCGCGCTGCACTTCGCGCATACCGGCGACGTACCACGCGGCGCACGGCACGACGAGGGCGGCAATCGTCAGCACCAGCGCGAGGGTCGTGCGGCTCTGCCAGAACTTCATGGTTTGCCCCAAGCATAGCCGACGCCTTTGACGGAAGAAACGATTTTCGGGTCGGAATGGTCGCGCTCAATCTTCTGGCGGAGGTTGGCAATCGTCACGTCGACGGTGCGCGTTTCCATGTTCGCATTCGCGCCCCAGATCTGTTCGAGCAATTCACTGCGTGAAACCGCCCGCGCCTTGTGCCGATGCAGCCAGCGCAGGATGCCAACCTCACGCGGTGTGAGAGGAATCGCCCGGGAATTACGGCGCGCCTCGCAATGCCCCAGGTCAAGGCGACAACCGTCGATCTCGATGATTTCCGGTTCCGCAGGCGCGGATTTCGCGCGGCGTCCGAGCGCTCCAATGCGGGCGAGAAGTTCACGCGTACCGAACGGCTTGGTCACATAGTCGTCCGCGCCGATTTTCAAGCCGCGCACTTTGTCCTCCTCGGCGCCTTTGGCCGTCAACATGAGGATCAGCAGGTCGGGGCGGGCTTTGCGGAGCCGGTGGCAGACCTCGATGCCGTCAAGCCTGGGCAACATGACATCGAGCAGAACAAGGTCAAGTTCGGGATCCATGCCGCGCTTGGTCGCCGCGAGGCCGTCGGACACCATATCAACCGTATGGCCCGCCCCCGTGAGCAAGTCCACCAGCCCGTCCCGCAACAGCAAGTCATCTTCCACGACGAGGATTTTCATGGTGTAGCCAACGGGAGTGTAATCCGTCGCGCCAACAGGACAATGTAAAACGTATGTAAAAACCGGCTAGACGCGTCGGCTGGCGGCGCGGGCGACGGACTGCTCGATCGGCGACGGGACAGAACGGAAGCGCTGGAAGATCTGGCGGTAGAATGGAGCCGCGTCGTTTCGACGGCCGGCGTCCCACAATAAATCGGCGGCGGATTTCCAGGCCTGGAGGACTTCCCAATCACAGGTGGGATATTGTCGGCCGACCTGGGACCAGAGTTTCACGGCCTCGTCGAGGCGACCTTGTTCGGCGCGGACGTTGGCGAGACTGCGGAGCGCAGCCGCACAGAGTGGCCGGTCGTTTCCACCGAGCTGTAATGCCAGTTCGTAACCGCTTGCCGACTGGGCGAGCAATTTCTCGCGCTGAGGTCCGAACGCCTCGGCGGAAGGAAGGTGGTACTCGCGCACGGTGCGGTCGAAAACCTGCCGGGCGGTTTCGTGGGAAGCGGGCACGCATCCGAGAAGCAGGGTCAGGAAAAAGGCTGCAAGTCTAGCGTGCCGCATTGGTTCCGTACCTGGTGGTGAGTTCGTAGGCAAGTTTCTGTTGTTCCCGCGATTTCAAGGGGATGACGAATTTGACCTTGGACGCGTCCACTTTCTCGTACTTCGAGTCTGTCGCCAGCGACCAGTCACCGCTGAAATTGCGACGGACGTCGAGGGTGATGTCGATGTCCTTGGAGTTCTGGGCCTCGACCTGCCACGATTCCTTGACGGTCCAGCCGGTGACGGCGCCATTGCCGTCGAAGTGGATGTCGGTCTTTTCCCAATTCATCAGCGTGGGCTTGCACATGACCTCCTGATCGTTGCCCAGCATCATCTCAACCTGTTCACCGATGGGGATGTATTTGACGGCGGTGCGGCCCACAAACGAATAGAGTTTGTCGGCGGTCACGAAACGGAACGCCTTCACGTCGCCGTCGGGTAGCGGTTCATTGCCGAGCTTATTCTCCTTGTCGTTCTTGAATCGATAAAACCGCACTACTTGATCGCCCCACTGCTCCCGCTCGAACTTGTAGTAGCTGGCGACCGGCAAATCCGACGCCTGGAACGACGGCAATCGCTTCGACCAGCCGTTGGGGATCGTGTCGCGGCCTTCGACCGTGTAGAGGAAATACTCGGAGAGGTTTTCTTTGATAATCTCGCGAGGACGCGCCTCAGCGGTTTGGGCGGCATCAGCCATTGCGCCAAGCGCGCGGTTGCGGACAGCATCATCTTTTTTATCCATCTCATCCAATGCCACGGTGGTGGGCATGTTTTCGGGACCGGGGCGCCCATGTCGAGCCAGGTCCGCGATATCCTGGACCAGTTTGATCACCCCCACGACCAGCCGGATCTCGGCGTTGTCGTAATCCTCGCCGCTGTTGTTGTTCACGCGGACGGCACCGGCGAGGTCCATTCGTTTCTCGTCGCGGCTCGCCTCGGCAACGTAATCGGCGCTCCAACTGATGCCGCTGGTGAAATAGCGGATTTCCACCTGTACTTCGCCGGCGACTTCGCTATTGATGCGCCACTCCAGCGTGTTGGTGACGCGCGGTGGGAAACTGACGTCGAGCACTTCCACCTTGTCGGCGTGGGTGAGCGCGCGAAATTCGACGGAAGTCGGGTCGATCAATGTGTTGGCCCAGGAGAATTCGAGTTTGTTCAAACCCTTGCGGAAGGTGAGGAAACGCGTCTCGCGCACGAGGGTGAGGTCGGCGGAATTGTAGATGGTCAGTTGCACCGAGTCGCGTCCCGGCAGCGTGACGACACTGAGGCGCGCAAAGGCAGTCGTCTGCATGGCCAGCGCCCACAGGCAAATGTAAAAAAATGCTCGCTTCATGTCAGTAGCTCCTCGGTTCGTTGTCGCCCTGGACGTTCAGGCGGTTGAGCGCAAACGTGATTGTCTTCTTCGATTCCTGCGGCAAGGTGAGGTGGTATTCGATGGTGAACGCGTCCTTCCGGTCGAACGCATCCGAGGTTTTCGCCATTTTCCAGTAACCGGGAATGTGTTCGACAACGACCAGATCCGCCGGCGCCTTCTTGAAATTCTCGATCTCGACCTTGTACTCCTCATCGGTGTCCCAGAGGACGTTCTGGTTCCAAGTGTTTCGGCGGACATTGGTCTTCTCGTCTTTCATCTTGTGTTGCGTGACCTTCACATCGCGGCCCTGGCCGATGGACAGCCTCAGTTCGCGGTCAACGGGGGTCAGTTCCACCCAGTCCTCTCCTGTGAAGGCGACGCCGTCGCCTGTCGCGCCAGTCTTGATGAAGAGGCGCGCTTTGCCTGGCAGGAATGTGTGGGCGCCGAGCTTCGAGGCCGCGTCATTCTTGATCACGTAGGAAAGGGGCAGGCCGATGGTCTGCTTTTGGTATTCGGGGTCCCAGGGTTGCAGGGCAGCGTCCCAGCGAAGCTCTTTCCGCACGGCGACGTTGTCCAACCGCTCCGAGAGCAACTCCAGGACTTCGCCATTCTCGATGCCGCGCGTGAAGTCCGCGCCGTAACCGATCCGTATTTCCGCATCGGAGAAGTCTTCACCGGAATCGTTGCGCAGACGGAGGTAATTGCGGAGCGCGAGCGACTTCTCGTCCGGATCGGCCACGGCCTTGTAGACGATGTCGCGACTGATGCCCTGCAAGAGGTATGAAATGCGGACGCGTTCCTCCTGCGCCTCGGGGCTGTTGATTTCCCAGATCAACGCGGTCTCGTTCGGCGGATAGCTCGTGTTGAGCACGAGCACTTTGGCGGGGTCTTTCAGCATCCGCACCTGGATTGATGCGGGATCGATGTTGACCGCCTGCCAGGAGAAATCGACCTGATTGACGCCTTTTTGCAGGGTGATGATGCGTTCCTCCTCCACCAGCGTGGCCTCGGGATTGGTGAGTGACACCACCACCCGGGCCCGCTCGGGCAGTGCCACCAGCTTGACCCGCGCATGGGCGGTGGTGGCCAGGAGCGCGACCGCGCAAAAGGGGATAATCGTTTTCATAATCCTCTCGACACCGTTTTGTGGTAAAGGTTCCATGCGATGAAGAAAACCGTCGGCAAAGCAACGCTGGAAATCGTGCAGGGCGACATTACGACGCTGCCGGTGGATGCGATTGTGAACGCGGCGAACGAATACCTGAAACACGGTGGCGGGGTGGCAGCGGCCATCTCACGCAAGGGTGGACCCACCATCCAGCAGGAATCCGCTGCGCTTATTGAAAAACTCGGGCCGCTGTCAACCGGCGAGGCGGTGATCACGAGTGGCGGGAAACTGCCGGCACAGTTCGTCATTCACGCGGTCGGGCCGGTTTGGAGTGAGCACGGCCCGGCGGAGGCTGATAAGCTGCTGTGCTCGGCGGTACGGAACAGTTTGGTGCTTGCCGAAGAAAAGAACCTGAAGTCAATCGCCTTTCCAGCGATCAGCACTGGCATCTACGGGTTTCCCATCGACCGGGCTGCCACGTTGCTGTTGCGGGAAGCCGCCGATTATCTGCGTGGGCAAACCAAACTCGAGCGCGTGTTGTTCTGTCTCTACGACGACGCGAGCTTTCAGGTCTTCGATTCCGCTTTCGCGGCTTTCTGACCTGTCAGGCGCACAATAAAATCCAGCAGAGTCGGGGAGAATCGGCGCAACCAGATGGCAACGCGCGCGGAAATCGTCAATACGACCTGGCGTTTGTGGTGGGCGCAGGCGTACAAAACAGCGCGAGCGACCTGCGAGGGATGTTGGCCTTTGAATGGGCTCATGCGGGCGACGTTGCCGTAGCGGTACATATTATCGAAGAACGGCGTTTCCGTGTAAGCCGGCAAAACAGAAATGACGTCGATTCCCGTGCCGTGCAGTTCCATTCGCAGCGTATCGGTCAACGCCAGCAGGGCAAACTTGCTGGCGCAATAGACGCCGTTGCGCACCGTCACCACGGCGCTCAGGACGCTGCCGATGTTGACGATTTGGCCGGTCCCTTGTTGCCGCATGTGCGGCAGGACGGCCCGGAGGCAACGGAGCGGGCCGCAAACATTCACTTCCATCAGGGAACGCGCGTCGTCCACGGGCGTTTCCGCGATGGCGGCGCGCATGCCGATGCCGGCATTGTTGACCAGGATGTCCACGCGGCCGAATTGCGCGATCGTGGTCGCGACAAGACGGCGCACATCTTCGTCTTTCGTCACGTCGGCGAGAACGATGTGGAGGCGCTCGCGCAACTCCGGATGTGCGTCTACTACCGCCTGTAGTTTTATTTGCGTGCGCGCGGCGAGGACGACACGGGCGCCGGCCCGGGCAAAAGCGAGGGCTGTCTCCAGGCCGATGCCACTGGAGGCACCGGTGACGATGACGACCTTGTCTTGAAAAAACGCGTTCATTTCGGGGCCGATTTAGCTTCTCGGCGGAGTCGGGCCATGGTACATGGCGGATGGTTGGATTGGCAATACTTGGCGCAGCTATGAATGCACAACCCACTAGCCCCCCGAAATTGATCCTGGCCATCGACGACGAACCGGAGATCCTCAATATCATCAAGGAGTGTCTCGAGATGGAAGGGTTTCAGGTCCTCACCGCGCCGGGCGCGAAGGAAGGGATCAAGCTCTACGAAGAACGCGGGTCGGAGATCGGGGTGGTTTTGCTGGATTACCTCATGCCGGATATGACGGGCGACCTCGTCTTTGAATGTCTCCGGCAGAAAAATCCCGACGTGCGGGTCATTCTGTTGACCGGCTGCGAGGATTCCGTGGCCCGCAAGATGTTTGAGACCGGGCTGCGCGGCCTCATGCAAAAGCCGTTTTATATCGATGACCTCGTGAACCGCGTTCGCGAGGAACTCAACCTTTATTGACCGTGGCTGTCCAAAGCGCAAAACCGTTGGAAAGTCCGTGGCAAAGGGATTACAGTAAGTCATGCCCAAATCCGAACATTCCCAAGACCTCGTGCTCGTGCACCACGCGTGTAGTGAGTGGGATGGCAACATTATTGTCGGTTACCTGAACGACAATGGCGTGGAAGCGACGTTGCAGAGCCCGCCCTCGATGCCGCCGTTGGATGCCATGGAGAACCTGACCGGCAGCGACAAGGTCAACGGCGTCTTTGTGCTCGGTTACGAAGCCGAGCATGCGCGCGAACTGGTGAAGGAATTCCTCAACACCGTGACCGATGACAAGGTGCTGGAGGAGGCGGCCGCGCAGAAGCTGAAGCTCGACAAGGAAACCGTCACGCAATTACGCGGTGCGCTGAAGGAGGAACGGCAGACCTTTGAGTTTCTCGGCGTGATTGGCGCGGCGTTTCTGGGCGCGGCCGCGTTGCTGTGGGCGATCTGGCCCGCGTGGTTGAAAATCGGCCCGCCCCCGCCGGTATTACACTGGGTTGTCGCGATTTTGCTCTTGTTGACGGCGGTGTTCGCGGGGAGCTGGACCAGCCGTCGACTCAAATGAAACTCGCCTGCAACATTGACCAACGCGGCAAGAAGGCACGGTTAAAGGGCGGTATTATCGCCGCTCTCTGCGGCATCGTCCTGATGATCTGGGGCGCGTTGGCAGGCTCACGGACGATGCTCGTTATTGGAATCCTTCTCCTCATCACCGGCGCGTTCATGATCTTCGAAGGCGCTCGCGGTTGGTGCGCGCTCCGTGCGATTGGTATTAAGACACCGATGTGATGAGCGGAACGGAAACCGCCATCATTAACCGCTTCTTCCCTAAACCTTGTCTTTGAAATACTCGATGGCCTGACGGAGGCCGGTTTCCAGATCGACCTTGGGTTCCCAGCCTAGCAATTCTTTGGCGCGCGTGATGTTGGGGCGGCGTTGTTTGGGGTCGTCGACGGGGAGCGGTTCGTGGATGATTGTACTTTTGCTGCCGGTGAGTTTGATGATGAGTTTGGCGAAGTCGAGGATGGTGAACTCGGTCGGGTTGCCGATGTTGACCGGTTCGTGGAAGTCGCAGCGCGAGAGGCGGTAGATGCCTTCGATGAGGTCGCTGCAGTAGCAGAAGCTGCGGGTCTGTTGTCCTTCGCCGAAAACGGTGAGCGGTTCGCCGCGGAGGGCCTGGCCGACGAAGGCGGGGACGACGCGGCCGTCCTTGAGGCGCATGCGCGGGCCGTAAGTGTTGAAGATGCGGACGATGTGCGTGTCGATCTTGTGATAGCGATGGTAGGCCATCGTCATGGCCTCGGCGAAGCGCTTGGCTTCGTCGTAAACGCCGCGCGGGCCGATGGGATTGACGTTGCCCCAGTAGGACTCGGACTGCGGATGTTCCAGTGGATCGCCATAGCATTCGGAAGTGGAGGCCAGGAGGAACCGCGCGCCTTTGGCCTTGGCGAGGCCGAGGGCGTTGTGCGTGCCGAGCGAACCGACCTTGAGCGTCTGAATGGGGAGTTGCAGATAATCGATCGGGCTGGCCGGCGAGGCGAAGTGGAAAACATTGTTCACCGCACCGGGCAGATAAATATATTGCGTCACGTCGTGATGGATGAACTGGAACTTCGAGTTGCCGGCGAGGTGGGCGATGTTGTCCATCTTGCCCGTGATGAGGTTGTCGATGGCGATGACGTGATGGCTCTCGGCGAGGAGACGGTCGGAAAGATGCGAGCCGAGAAAGCCAGCGCCACCGGTGACGACGGACACGGGAGCGGATGAAATTGGTGCCATGGTTCCTGTGTGATTCGCAGAATTTGTGCCACCGGGCAACAAAAAAGCGCGGAAATTGGGAAAATAAACGGTGAGGCAACTGTCCCAACAGCGTGGCGATAGAGTGCCCTTTACGTTACGCGCGCTTGCGTTTGAGGAGGGGCAGAGCAGGAGGGCTGCGATTCTTAACCGCTACGGCCCCGAGATACAAACCCGTGGTGGCTGCGCTGGCGCATCAATGGGGCGCAAACGGTGGAAATACCGGTGCCTTCGTTGCAAACCGTTCGACCAGTGCCAATGCGACAGGGACGGTCGCAGGCTCTTTGGCAATTTGCATAAAACTGGCAAACGCGGCGGAGGCGGACTCGTCGGCGTTGTCGCTAAGGGAACGGATGATGACGTACGGCACGCCGTTGGCCTCGCATACGCGGGCGATGCCAGCAGAGACCATGTCCACCGCGTCGGCTTGGAACGTCTCCCGCAGCCACTTCCGCTTGGGCGTGCTGGCGATGAAGCTGTCTCCCGAAACGAGGCGTCCTTCGGGGATGGCCGGGCTGTCATTCCGAGCTTGTCGAGGAATCTCATTCGTTAAAGTGCTTCGCGCAATCTCCACCGCATTACTCTGCAACGCCTCGCACTTCTTCCGGTACTCTTCTGACCTCGACTGGGTCGAGGCAAGCTTCTCCGCTGGCTGGAACCCCTCCGGCGTCTCCTTGCCCTCCTGATGATTTACGACGTTGGTAGCGATCAGTAGGTCGCCAATCTTCCATTCGTCGTTGAGATTGCCCGCTACGCCGATGGAGATGACACGATCAATCCTGTACCGCGCCAGCAAGGCCTGTGTAATCATGGCGGAATTGAGGTTCCCTGCGCCGGTGCGGACGATGTAGAGTTTCTCCCCTTTGTGATAGCCGATGGAAACCCGGTGCTGCGCCAATTCAACGGGCTGGCCAACAATGTGGATCTCACGGGAAAGCGCTCCCTGTTCTGAAGGCAACGCAACGAGGATGGCTGTGTCAGCGAGAACGCAAGACGATGAGAGTAAGGCGGCGCCAAAGATAATCGAGATGGATTTCAATCTCTCACCGACTGCACGCTACATGTGGTGCCAAAATCGTACACAGTTTTGTCGAACCGAACGCGAAACATGCTTTTCAGATACCGAAGAATACGCCTCTGACCATCCACAGCAGTCCGGTCACAACCAGCAGCACAAAGGTGTAGCTCCATCCAAAGATTATCGCCTTGCGATAGGAATTGAGCGCTGTGCGGATTCTTGAATCGCCAGGAAACGTGTCTGGCCTCCAGATGGCAAGGAACCAAAATCGATCGTTTGTCATCAAATCGCCTCGCAGAAGTTTCTGCCATAGGAAGTACTTGGGTTCGCCCATGAGGACGAACCAATCGGGTGCGTAACGCTTCACAATATCCACCAGTATTATCCATCTCTTTACGCAGATGCCACGGACGACCCAACGGCCGAGCAGGAGCAGTAGGAGCAGCGCGATGTAAACCACAATTCTGAGGAAGGGCGGCTCGAAAAGATTGATGGCGATTATCATCGTTTTCGTCTGGTGGGTCATGTGTCAATTGTAACACCAACAAGTGATTAGACGAAGTTTGAGCCAAATCGTTCAGCTCATTTCGTCGGCTTGACGTTTGCCCGATGAAGATCGGAAAGAGAATCCTCAGTGTTGATCGGAGCTTTCAACGGGGTGTTGTAATTTGTAGGTCAAGCTCCCCTCTATCGCCTGGATGCTGTCCCGAGCGGTTTGGCTATTCGGGTTCTCCTTCAAGGCCTGCTTGTAATATGAAATGGCGTTTGTCTGCTCGTGCTGCAGGCCGACGCATTGCCCCATCAACTCGTAAGCGTGACCGTTATGTTCATCCAGTCCAATAGCTTTCCCCAAAACAGCGCGGGCTTCACTGAGGATATTCGTATTCCCCAAGCCCCAACACTCAACTCTCATGAGGAGCTCTGCATAATCCAGCAGCGCCCCGGTGTTATCCGGCTCGCGTTGCGCGCGCTTCCTTGCATCGTCAAGGCGTCTCTGATCCTTCTCGGAAGCAAAGGTGCGCCGTGCTCCCTCTCTCAAGAGCTGCTGCTTTTCGGAGGGCGATGCTTTCTTGAACGCCTCAATCGCTCTCGCACTTTCCCGCTCACCAGTGATCCTTTGTCGAATGTTGTTGGCTTTCTGTTCGATTAGAGAGCGTTGGTAGGGTAACGGGGCGTTGCTCAAGGCCAGCGAACAATGCTCGAGCGCCTTTTCCAAATCGACAGACACCGTTTGATCCTCTTCGGAAGGTTTGCGGCGCGCCCGCCGCTCGTACGCAGTCGCGATCTCGCTATGTAGGTTGTAATTGTTTGCGTCGAGCAGCAATCCTTTCCCCAAAGCGTATAGTGCTTCGTCGTAAGCGTTGGTGCCTGGCAACTGCCCTGTTTTCTCCATTTGGGCCACGAGTTCGTTCAGGGCAGCCGTTCCGTAGTTCAGCCAGGCGACAGCATTCGTTTGCTGTTCGCTCGCAGTGCGACGCAACTGCGTCAAGCTTACCTGGTTAGAAGAGTCGGTTGATGGGGTATCAGGACTCGCGGCTCGTGATCGAACGTCCGTCACGACCGAAACGCCAATGACCAGCATGACACAAATAGCTCTGCCCATGTCAGTCTCTTTCCAGTTCACCCACCACACTCTGCCTCCAGTGGAGTCAATTGGTTCATTAAGGATGCAATTTGCGCGGCATCGTTACCGTACTGGGAAAGAGCGTTATTGTACACCCCGTTCCATACTCCAAGCGAGAGGTTGTCGGCAGCTATATCTCCATTGAGATTGTCGATAGCGCCTTGCTCCGTGACGATTAATCCCCCTATGCTCCCGCATAGAGCATTAAGGCCCTCCCCAAGCAGGGCGTTCAGCTGTGCGTCCGACGTTTCGTCAATCAGTACTACCACCAGGTCTAGCCAACCTTGCGCAGTAGCGATGGCTAACAATGCCGCCGAATTACCGATGGCTTCTCCCGCTGCCTGTGCCTGTTGCAACTGGATTATGAGGGCATTGTTCTGATTGCGCTGTGTAATCAATGGGGCTCTCTGCAACTGCAATTGCCCAATATCGATATTCAATTGAGTAATGTGTGGCAGCGCGGCTGTCATGATGCCCTGCTGTGTCGCCTCGTCATTTTGTGCCGCGCCGAGTTGGGCTGAGAGCGAAGCAATCTCCGCCTGGATCGGGCAGCAGGGGCCCTTACCGCAGCAGGGATCCGTACTACCGCAGCAGGGGTCCGTGCTACCGCAACAGGGGCCCGTGCACGGCGGCGGGTGGGTTTGAGCCACGCAAACAAGCGCAATAATGAATGATGTAAGGGCGCAGCCGACGCACAGCCATCGCTTCCATTTGCCGGTGGCAACCTTGCCTTTATCGGTTTTCATGGTTGACGCAATCGATTCGGGATGGACAGTTCCGGGACCTTGCTCAGCGCCAATTGTTTCAAGCTGTCACCGCCGCTGACATTCCCCTGTGCCTGCAGACAACGCCCACGAAGATAAATCGCGCTCCAATAAGTGTCCTGAATCCATACCATCTTGGAATTCTCGGACAGCGTGTTGGTGATCTCGTCGGCCAACTTCCGTGCGCCTGCAACGTCGCCGGCATTGAATTTCCCCACCGCCAGAGCGATACGGGCCGCGTGGGCCCACTGATGCGTGGGAAATTCTCGGGTCACAGCCTCGAAAAACTGCGCGGAACTGGCATTGGCTCCTACCGAACTATAAAGAACCGCCAGCGTTTCGGCAGTGCGCGCCTGCAATTGTGGGCGGCCCGTTTCCTGATCAACCAACCATTGGAATGTATCGAGCGCGGCTTGTCTGTTCGTGGTCTCAAACAATGCGTACGCCTTGTACCAGTAGCACTGATACTTAAAGTCGTCTGGTGCGTTGTCCGTTGCCGAAAAATCAGCCGCATAAGTCTGGAAATAATTCAGTGTCTGCTGCCACTGGTCAAAATCCGCGATTCGCCGCAGGACTCTGAAATGGATAGTATAGCGCGAATGGGGATCGGTCGTGATTTGGAGTGTTTGCTGGGCTAATGACAGCCCGTTGGTCAGGAGCTCGGAGGCGATGTCCGGATGGCCGCTCTTCTTGTAGTGGAACGCCAAATTCAGGTAGACGTTATAATCCTGAATCAAGCCCGCACGATTCGTGATGGCGCCGAGAACCAAGCTGGCCGTATTTGTGTCCCCCAAGCTATCCGCGACATTCAACGCACTGGCGTAGGACTGCATCACCAAACGATCATTTTGCGGAAAACTCTGCGGATACTGCAAATATAGTTGGAGCGCACCATGCATATCGCCCTGTCGCTCCTTCAGCGCGCCGAGCTGGTGGAGTGAGGCGGCGGCCCAAGTGGAGGTGGACAGGCTGGAAACCAGCGCTCCGTAACCCGCTGCGGCAAGATCGTTGCTGCCCTGTTCATCGTAGAACTTGGCGACGCGATACGTACCGTATTCACAATCTTCGGGGTTCGCGAAGCCCGCGCACTGCACGGCGAGACCCGACAGCGTCGTGGTAATGTCCTCGCCTTGTTTCGTTTGAGATTCGGCAAGAAACAGGTACGAATTCACCGTTTCTTCCGCCGAGTTCAACGGCATGGCGCAGATGGCCGCATAATTCGTCTCGGCCTCAGCCCAGCGCCCAAACTTGCGGGCGTTGCTGGCCAACTGGCGAAGGGCATTGAGCTTGTTTCCCGGACCGCTGGACGATAAGCCGGCGATTTGCTGGTCAAGCCCTTGCCACAAGGGTTGGTTTCGCCTTTTCAGCGCCGCACTCGCCTGTTTCAAGAAATCCAATTCCAGATCGCCCGAGCCCGCGAATTGCGTTTGTCCGTTCTGGACCCACTGCGTCACCTGATCGTCCTGCTTCTGAAGCATCAACGCTTCGAGCAGACCCGCATACGCCGCTGGCTGCTCGTGATAGAGCCCCGGCAGCGTGATCACGCTAAGAAAATTGGTGACCGCTACCGCGTCGTTGTCCATTGCGGTCGCGATGTTGCCGAGCAACACGGTCGCCCGGCGCACATATTGTTCGCCGAGAGTACCGCCGGTCGTCGCAGTTGTCGCCCACCGCCTGGCGTCATCCAAATCAGCGTGTCTGTAGAAACACGCGGCGATGTCGCAGGCTGATCTGGTTCGATTGAACTCCATAGTCTGGGCCACCACCACCGGATCGATGATGAGAGTCGGATCGGTGGATTGTAGCGCCGGGGCATTGGTGGCTTGCTGGTAAATCGCCACCGCAATGGCCTGGGCCGAGTCCACATCATTGGATTTGAGGGCAGCGTCGAGTTGCTCGACTTGATTAGTACCAAGATAACTTCTGGATCGGTTCTTTGAGCGGGCGAAGGCCGGTGAAACGCTGAAAGTGATGATCAGAATTGCAGTAAAAACGCCGCTCGCACGAAAGGGATTTTTCGACACGCTCGAAATGACACTCCTTGAGCCTCACTCTCCAACCAATCCGGCGATTACAAACCGCCGTTACGCAGAAATTGTCCGGGGCTTGCGCCCCGGGGGTGGCCAAACCCGCTGTAGCTCTGCTACAGCGGGAACAGCCAAATTACTTTTTACGCGCTACCGACGATGCCAAACACGGCGTCAACATCGACGCCAAGAGTCTGCCAGTGACGTCGGTCCGTTCGAACGCGTTGGTCGAAATCCTTACGATTGCAAAACAGTGTGTCCTGAGCCGTGCCGTTGACCAGTGAGCAAGGCAGCGATACAGCTTTGAGCCCATACACGAAGCCGCGGTGTGGACGTCGGGCCCGCGCGGCTTCGATGCTCGGGAAAATTTTATTGGCCATGTGGTGGGTCTCAGCCTTGTCGTACTTGAGGCCCGGCAGCGGCACCATCTTGTAAACCGTAATCGGGCCAGCTGAAAAATTCTGGGGCGGAGAAACTTTCTGGCACAAATCTGGATGAAGTTTAAGCAGAGAACTACCAAAGAGGCCGAAGAGAGGAATGCTGACTAAAAACCTGGCGGCGGTTTGAAGAAAACCCCTACGATCAAGGGCCTGATCACTCACTACATTCGTAAACGTTTGATACAGCTTGGGCACTTTCGCTACCTCCAGCATTACAACCTGCCGCAGGAACAAACCGCCACAAATCAACCGCCGACGGCGCAGCTATGCACGGGCATCTCCAACCTGTCAAAAACTTCTTTCAACAATTCTTGCGTGGTGTGTTAATTTGGCCGTGCGCGACCGATGTTTTTACAGAGCGAGGCGGCATCAGGAAATGGATTCCGCTCGTTTATCGCAAATAGATAATTTTACTGGACGCGGCGCTTCGGGACGGGTATAATGGGGGCGTGAATTATGAATTGGATACGCCGCCGCACTTCGAGCTTCCTCCTTCGCTACAGCTACGGCGGCCGATGGCGCGATTGCGTCCCCTTCGGAGAGAAAGGGCCTTGAAAAACATGCTTTCTGCGAAACGAAGCCAGTTGTAATGTGCGAAAATGCCGCTGGAAGACCTTGTGAGTGAGATAGTTAATGTGCATTACAGAAAAATGACAAATGGCTTCGTTTTTTGCGGAAAGCGGATTGCGCAGGAGACGGCAGGGGTTGCGAAAGGCGATGGTGCGGGGCCGTTAGCGGGCGCCGAGGCCGGTGAGGACGACGGGGAGGGTGCGGGCGAGGATTTTGAGGTCGAGCCAGAGGGACCAGTTGTCGATGTACTGGAGGTCGAGTTTCATCCATTGGTCGAAGCCGATGTGGTTGCGGCCGCTGATTTGCCAGATGCAGGTGAGGCCGGGCTTCATGGAGAGGCGGCGGCGATGCCACGGATCGTAGTGCTGGACTTCGCTGGGGATGGGCGGACGGGGACCGACGAGGCTCATATTGCCGGTGAGGACATTCCAGAGTTGGGGAAATTCGTCAATGCTGGTGCGTCGCAGGAAGTGTCCGAACGGGGTGACGCGCGGGTCGTCCTTCATCTTGAAGACGGGGCCGGTCATTTCGTTGTAAGCGGCGAGTTCCGCCTGCAACATTTCGGCATTGGTGACCATGGAACGGAACTTGTACATGGTGAAGAGGCGCCCGTGCAAACCGCTGCGCTTCTGTCCGAAAAGGATGGGGCCGGGCGAGGTGAGCTTGATGATGATGGCGGCGGGCAGCAGGACCAGCGGGCCAAGGATCACCAGCCCGATCAGCGAGCCGACAATATCAATGAGCCGTTTGCAGACGAGCTGCCAGGACACCTCGGGGGTGGTGCTGAAAATCAACAGCGGTTTCCCGTAAAAATCGTCCACGGTGGCGCGGGCGATGGAGGTCTTCACGAAATCGGCGACCAGCCACGCCTCGACGCCTTCGAGTTCGCAGGCGAGGATCGCTTTCTCGATCTCACTGAAGGCGGTCTGGCTGACATTGAAGATGACGCAGCCGACGGGGTGGCAATGCAACATCGCGGGAAGCTGGGTGACGAGGTTATCGCTGGGATCGAGGCGGGCGGTGACGCGCAGGCTCCACTCGGGGTGCTCCTCCAGCAAACTGGCAAACTCCGCGTTTCGCTCTTCCGATCCCACGAGGATGACTTCCGTGAGATCCTGCCCGCGGCGGGCGCGATTGCGCATGTATACCTGAAAGAGTCGATCCTTGGCGAAAAGCGCGACGATGCTGAACAGTGCAAAGAACGCAACGACCCAGCGACTGAGCATGGCCAGCCTGAAAAAATACATCGCGGCCATGACCACCAGGGTGCAGATGGCGCAGCTCTTGGCGAGAATCCAGACGGTGTTACGTCGGGCCAGGCTGTGGGCACGGCTGTAGAAACCGTTCAAATCGAGCAGAAATGGGTAGAGCGGCAGGACGACCAGATACAGCCATTTGTAATAGCGAAACGGGGCGATCATTCCGAACTCGATCGCGTGACCGTAAAAGGAGAATGGAAGCGGAAACAGATAAGCGAGTTGCTCGCGCACCGCGTGGGCCAGCCAAAAGATAACGGCGATCAGCAGCGCGTCGCTAATCTGATTGACCTGAACAATGAATTCTCTTCGTCGACTCGGCATTGGAACACCCAAGCGCTCCCGAGGAGCGAGTTCATATACACTACCAAATGGAGGCGGCCAACCGCCTGGTTACCGCTAGTTCGCGACGAGGGTGGGATAGAAATCCTGCACAAATCCGGCCACGACCTTCATCGTTTGTTCTTCGGATTTGCCCGCGCCCGTCGAGCTCTCACCCTGCGTCACCGGTATGTGAATCAAAATATAGGCCCACCGGTGGTTGGTGTTGTGCAACACACGGTCCTTGGCCGTCCAATAGATGCGCTGCCAATGATACGGCGTCACCCGGTCCTTGCCCACGAACCAGTAAAGAAAAATTGAGTTCGCTCTCGCCATGCGTCCATCGGACAACGATACGTCCCGGGTGGCATTCAACCGCGACACGGAGAGCACACCGCCCTTCGCAGCGGGTGTGGGGATTTGTTCAACCTGTAGTCCCCCCAATCCCCAGCCCTGGCCCGTCAGGCAGAGTTCGGGACGGTGGATACTGGTCACATCACGGCCCGCCAGCACAATCGAGCAAAACAACGTATCTCCATCCTTGTCCTTGAATAGCCGCCGAGATCCCATCGTGTCTTCCGGTAGGATTTTTTTCTCTTCTGCCGTCAATCCCGTCAATTCCCCACCCGTCCAGTCGCCGGCCTTGTCAGCTAAAAACGGCTGTCCGTCCGTAGTCAGCTTTACGCCGGGTTCGGAAATCTTTGTCACGTCGGAGGTCATCGCCGTGAACAATACTCCGCTGCCGAGAATGGCGACGACGATAGCGATTTGCCTGGTACTTGGCCCGCGATGCGCTGTCGCCCCCGTGAATCGCGCGGGAGGTTGTTCGGCCGCGGCTTGTGCCGTGTCTATGCCTGATTCGCTCATGTAATTACTTCCGTCATGCGAATGATAATGGTTCCTCATTGTGTGGGCCACGGTCCGTCGGTGGGGCTGGCGGCTTCAGCCAATTCTCGAAATAGCGGCGAAACGGGAAGTTCAACATCAACCCGATGATCACCATCGTCGAGATGGCAACGGCGAAGACAATGAAGCCCGAGTATTCGTGATACGCCTTGCCCGCAATCTCCTGACCGTAAACCTCCGCCACCAGGGCGATGGAGGTTACGCGCGCGATGTTGCCCAACACCGCAAGGGGCATCGCGCTCAGGAACAACACCCACCGTTTCCATTGCACCTGCTGCGTCACGTAGGCATACGCGGCAGTCACCGTGGTCAACGCCATGAGCGACCGAATCCCGCTGCACGGCGCGGCCACGTCGAAATGAAAGACACGGGAATAGATCCCGGTGCCAATCCGCGTCGTCTCGATGCCAAACATGTTCAGCAATCCTGTGGAAGATCGGGCCATCAGCAGTTGCAGCGGGAACCCGACCCGTTCATCCAGAAAGTTCAACGGGATCATCAGCAGCAGGAAGGTGATGGGAAAAAACAACAGGCGGAACGCTCCGCGTCCCCCCAGCGCCAGTGCCAAGCCATACAGGAGGATTACGAAGGAGAAGACCACGATACGCGGCTGCATGGCCTTAACGCCGAAATAATACACAATCATGGCCATGACAACCACGACCAGCCCTCGCGCATCGGGGTCATCTATCGTCTCCCGGATCCCGCTCCATAAGGCTGCCACTTGCCAAAATAGAAGGAAAGGAGCGACCTGACGCACGTAGCCCGTCAATGATTCCGAGATCAGGTCGGGAATCATCAGAATGGAAACTGTGACTCCCAGCGCAATCCAAAATGGCTTCCAATTCCGCTGCCGGTCGGCATCGCGGTTGGAGAGATTCCACCACACAAGTCCCAGCGCAATCAACGGTATCAGCGGCCCATGAGAATAATTCGAGACGTGACTCCAGTGGCTGACGAGCCAGCCGTAGCAATTCAATTGAGTAACGTGCTGGATTTCAACGGATTGCACGAAATATGCGTAATAAATCAAGCCGAGCAGAACGACCCCAATGGTAACCTTCACCCAGTTGATAGTACTGGAAGGAAGTCTGACGGCCGCAATCGAAGTCCCGTTACTCATTCAGATATGATGTTTGAGAGCAAATCCCTTGAAAAACCTCCACTAGTCTAAGGCCACCCGCCATCCTTGTCAAACCCGCCCGCTTGCCGTCGCGGGGCCTCTCGGTTACCATTCCGCAATGAAACGGCTCGCCCTTTTCGCGCTCGTCCTCGCGTTCGCAAGCTGCCAGCGTTCCCGCCAACCCGAACCAGCCACCCTGACGTTCGCCCGCGGTGCTGATTCGCAGAAGCTCGACCCCGCCGACGTCGACGATGGCGAATCGATGAAGGTCCTCGTTAACATCAGCCAGGGTCTGGTGCGTTTCAAACACGGCACCACCGAGCCAGAACCCTGCCTGGCAACTTCCTGGAGCATCAGTCCCGACGGCCTCACCTACACCTTCAATCTCCGTCAAGGCGTCCGCTTTCACGATGGCACACCGCTCGATGCCCAAGCCGCAGCCTTCAGTTTCCTCCGACAAATGGACAAGTCCAATCCCGCGCATCTGCGAGATGCCACATTTGCGTACTGGTCGGCCATGTTCAACATGATCACCGCGGTCGAAGTCGTCGACCCAATGACCCTGCGCCTGCGGCTGCGCGAGCCAAATGCCCCGCTGCTCGCGAGTCTCTGCATTCCGGCGGCGCACCTCATCAGTCCAAAGTTCATCGACCAGCGTCACCCTGTCGGCACCGGCCCGTTCCGCTTTGTGGATTGGACACCCAACGAGAGCATTGTGCTCGAAGCCAATCCCGACTACTGGGAAGGCAAACCAAAGGTGCAGCGCCTCATCTTCAAAGTCGTCCCCGACTCCGCCACGCGCCTGATCCAGCTTCAAACCGGCCAAATCCAGGCGATGGACGGCATCGACCCGAACGATTTGCCAATCATCAAGGCCGACAAATCGCTGCAGTTGCTTACCGCGCTCGGATTGAATGTTTGCTACCTCGCCTTCAATTGCCAAAAGCCGCCACTCGATAACAAAATCCTCCGTCGCGCGATCGCCGCCGCCATCAACAAGAAGGACATCATCGATAACGTCTATCGTGGCGCGGCCATCGTCGCCCGCAATCCATTGCCGCCGTTCATCGCCGGCCACAACGACGCGATCCCCGAACAGCTCTACGAAACCAGCCAGCCCTGGCCCACCGTGACGCGCCCGATACGCCTCGAAGTCATGACGAACCCGCGCCCGTACCTGCCCAATCCGCTCCGCGCCGCCGAGATGATCAAGTCCGACCTGGAAAAAATCCAGGTCCCCGTCGAAATCGTCCCGAACGAATGGGGCGCGCACCTCAGCCGCACCGAACACGGCGACCACGAGATGGCGTTGATGGGCTGGGTCGGCGACAACGGCGACGCGGACAATTTCCTCTACGTGCTCCTGGATAAAGACACTGCCACGCTCGGTTCCGCGCTCAATATCTGTTTCTGGATGAACGACGCCTACCACGATCTGATGACCGCCGCCCGCCGCGAACTCGATCCCGAAAAGCGCGCCGCGCTCTATCGCAAATCGCAGGAGATCATCTTCGACGAAGCGCCCATGGTTCCGCTCGCGCACGCCGAGTCGCTGCTGGCCTGCCGCGCGAACATCGACGGCATCCTCTTCGAGGTCAACGGCGACATCCTCTTCTACAAAGCTACGGTGAATGGAGCACGCGAAACACCGTGAAGCGCCCGCTCTCCGTCATCCGCTGGAAATGCCGGAGTTGCTCCGCTTGGTTTTCAAACAACAACGCCGCGCAGTGCGCATCCAGCGGCCCCAGCTTGTCCGCTTTGTAGCGCCGCGAATCCTGCCCGTCATACGAGAACCCGACGTCGTACACAAAATAGTCAGCCCCGTACTTGCTCGCAAATTCGTAAAACTGTTCCTCGCTTCCATAAATCGCCGTCAGCATTTCGCGATAACGTTCGCGAATCCGCTGATTCTCAAACTTCGAATGCATGATGATCGGTCGTCCCGTGTGCGCGAGAAACACGGGCGACTCCGAGATCGACGCAAGCACGATAGCGTTCGTCGCCGTGTTTTCCTGCAGCCATTTCACAATCGGACGATACTCTTCCGGCGCCGGCTGCTGACGCTCCAGCGGCAGGAAGTTCAGCATCGCGAACTGCCACACGGCGGCGACGAATACCACCCACTTCCCCCAGGTGCGTTCCGCCACCAGGCCCGCCGCCACCACCGCGACCGCAAACCCCAGAAATACGAAACACCGCAACACCATCCACGCGAGCGGCACGAGCAACAACGTGAACACGATAAAAATATTCGTGGCGCAAGCCCCGCGCTTACCGCTGGTGAACAAGTACCCCAACGACCCCAGCGCCAACGGACCGCACCACAGCAAGCTGTGCCAGAACTCGTTCAAAGATGCGGTTTCAAACGCTCCTCCCTCCCACAACAGCCGCGCCTCCCACGGCAGGTCCGCCGGATTGACCGGCCTCACTCCCAGCAGGCGCAGCTTGTACACGAAGAGTTGGTAGACGTGCGCGTACTCGCCATAAGTCTTCGGCAGCAACGCGCTCAAGATCAGCAAGGCCGCCGCCCAACCCGCAAACACCAGCGTCGACCGCTTCCGTCCTCCGTTGATCCACACGGCCAGCGACAACGCGTAGAGCACACACATCATCGGCGACAGAAACACATGCTTCGCCCGCAACACGGGAATCAACACCGTCCCCGCCGTCAAAATCAGGACGAACCAGGTTATCCGCGGCGTCTCCCCTTTCGCGAGGTACACCAACGTCGTCGCCACCAACAGCGGCGCCATCACAAACTGCGTCAGATGCCAGCTCGCCAGCGCCGCGAGCCACAAGAACGCCGCCAAAACCTGGTCGCGCTTCCGCTGGTCCTGCAGCGCGCGCACAAGGAAGAAGAGCGCGAAAATCATCAGAGGAATCGCAAAGTCTTCGCGCAAAAACAGGTTCTTCACCGTCCGCCCATAGCTCGGGTACAACGCTGCGTAGAGCGCGCTGGCAAACACCCCCGCCCCATCGCTGCGCCACAGCGCTCGCGCCAAAAAGAAGACGCCAAACAACGACAGGCTGGAAATGAGGCAGTCGTACCAAACCACAAAAACATGAAACGGCATCGCGGGATTCAGCCACCGGTACAACACGCCCACCGGCACTTCCATCGCCACGGTGAACTCCGCCCAGTCGTCAATCGTGTCCGGATACTGGACCGCCCGGTCGCGCGCGAGCTGACCCCAGGCACTGATCGGATGCGACGCAAAAAACTTCGCGAACCGGTACTGAAACGCACTCTCGCTCCAGAATTGCCCCACCTCGTCCTGCGCGTCCCAGGTCGCATTGGCAAATATCTTCGCCGTCTTCAGGTGGACGTGAAAAGCGTACAAAGCAGTGACCACTGCCAAACAAAATCCAAGTCGCCTCCACGATTTCATCGTAACCGCGATTCTTAACCGCGTCGGCTCGTGATTACAAACCCCTTGTGGCTGCATTGTCTGGTACCCAGTCATATATCCCCCAAACGCCCCGGGAATTCGGAAAGCCGAGTCGGACGAGACGCCGCGATGTCGTTGTCGCGGCAAACGAAGCCAGTTGTCATTTTTCTGTAATGTTTCTATCATATTTCACAACAACCACTTAGCCCCACTTTTCCGAACATTACAACTGGCTTCGTTTCGCAGAATCGGGGGGGTGGGGGTAGCACCGGAGCCAAGTCGGAGCCGCGGCCCGCGTGCCGTCGTATTCGCCCTTTCCCAGCCCTTGAAAGTTGAGCGTTGAGCGTTTCATGTTGAACGTTCATTTGTTCCTCAATCCTACCCCATGTCATCTCCCGTGTCCAGCAAAAAATATCAATCAACGATATGTGCAGCGACTTGAACCTACGCCAGCGCCTAATATCGTGGCTTCATCGCCTCTGGCCAACCGCAGTCGACCGTGCTACGCTCGATTACGCCCTCAAACCGGCGATTGCATGTTGAATCAGTTTCAAGTTCAGGCAAGTCGACGCGAGCGAAATGCCAAATCGCCCGCGTGCCAATCCACCTGCTAACCGGGTTTTCATCAACATGACCAACCTGCCTCCCACCGCGGTGCTCGCCCAAATGAATGAAACCGTCATGAGTCGCATCTATGGTCACCTGACCGGACGCGAATCCTCCATCGAAAACCGCCTGTTTCTCATCATCGTCCTGGCGATTTTGGTGCATGTAACGGTCAGGATCACCCGCTACATCAGCGAATCGGTCGTCAAGAAAGGCCATGGGCAAAGCAATCCGCTCGGCTTCGTCACGCAACAGCCAAAATTCATTACACTGATCCAGCTCATCGCCCATGCCGTGACCTCGGTGATGTACTTCTTTGCGTTTGGATTGGTCCTCGAGGAATTCGGCGTCAACCTGACTGCCTACCTGGCCAGCGCGTCCATCGTCGGGCTGGCCATCAGCTTTGGCTCACAGGGCTTGGTACAGGATATGGTCATCGGCGTGACCCTGATCTTCTCCGACGCCCTGGACGTCGGTGACATGGTGGAGATCGCCGGCACCGTCGTCGTTGTCGGGCGCGTCGAGGAAGTTGGACTGCGGTTCACCAAGCTCATCAATCTATACAACCAAATCGTCTTCATCCCCAATCGCACCATCGCCAACGTCAGCCGATTCCCGCTCGGCGGCGTCTACGCCTACGCCGACGTCCTGATCCCGCCGGGCGTGGCACCCGAAAAGGTAGGTGAAATCGTCGAGAATGCCGCTAAAGGAATGTGGATGCAATTCGGCGCCATCATCCTCAGCGAACCAACAATTGGCGGCGTCGAAACAGCGACGGGAGGCGGCTGGAGTTTTATCCGCGTCCGCTTCAAAATCTGGCCCGGCCAGGGCAGCCTGATCGAAACCACCTTCCGCCAGCAAATCGTCAGCGCCATGAAACCCTTCCACCCCGACTACGCCGACTGGCAGGTCCCCGTAACCTACCGCGCCATGGCCGCCCCCAAAACCGCGAAGCCGCTACCCGAACCCGCCCCGGACAACCCTTCGGATTAACCGGATTCGATCTGCGTTGCAATCTGCCGGCTGTTCTGGTGCACTGGTCGCCAATGCGTTCTCGCAAGCCAATTCGGGACATTGTGATCTCCCACACCAAGGGCGGGCAGTGGGTACATTGGAAGCTGTTGGATCCAACTAAACCTCCGAGCGACGTTGATCAGACCTTTCGAATCACCAATGTTCCGAGCGGCGTCCTTGATGAAGAAGTTCTCACCATGGTACAGAAGGCACATCACGGTGGACCGCTTGATCCCAGCAACTACTCTCCCCAATTTGAAGGAGTTGCTCGTTCGATTATGTTGAGTTGGGATCAATTGAATGCGCTTACGTCGCCTGAGCCTCACTGACCGCAAAAAAACAATGAACACGAACAGTAGATTCGGCGTTTTGCTTGAAGTCCCTCGACCGGCGAGATCAAACGACTCCTCGGCATCTTCCCGTCTTCTAAGTATTTCCACTAAGCCGTTTTTCGACCGCGACGACATCACCATTTACAGCCACGACTTCATCGAGTCGTCTCCAATTCGTCCTAAATCAGTCGATTTAATTGTTACGTCGCCGCCGTACAATCTCGATATCTCTTATGGGAATCACAACGACAAGCTTCCATACAAAAAGTACCAGCAATTCACCAGGAGATGGCTTAAACAGTGCTTCCGGTTAGCGAAGCCAGAGGGTCGTTTATGTGTGAACGTTCCCCTCGATAAAAACAAGGGCGGGCAGCAGAGCGTGTATGCGGATATAACCACCATCGCTAAGAACGCCGGATGGAAATATCATTGCACAATCGTCTGGAATGAACAGAACATTTCTAGACGCACTGCTTGGGGATCATGGAAGTCAGCCTCGGCTCCGTTCATCATCGCCCCTGTCGAAATGATCGTAGTGTTTTATAAAAAAACTTGGCGTAAGACTCTAGGCTCACACTTAAACGACCTCACCAGAAACGAATTTTTGGAATGGACCAATGGTGTGTGGACTTTTTCAGGTGAGAGCAAGAAGCGCGTGGGCCACCCAGCTCCTTTCCCTATAGAACTGCCTCGGCGTTGTATCAAATTATTCAGCTTCGTTGGTGATACGATTTTTGACCCCTTTCTTGGAAGTGGAACAACGCTCGTGGCTTGTCTACAAACGAAGCGAAAGGGAGTTGGGACCGACATCGACAGACAGTATTGCGAGCTAGCCAAACGTCGAATTTTGGACTTCATGAAGCATCCGCTTCATCTGCTTTCAGAGACACATTTGAACGACAATTCCCTTCAGGAACTTCTGGCAACGAATAAACGATCTCTGCGACCGCCAAGCACCAAGCAAATTGCAATGGCGTTAGCCAAGGCTTGCCAGCTCCCTTATCGAGGGTTGACAAAAAATGGTCAACGAGTTCACATGCCGAGCGGCGACCAAGTTAAGCTTTGGATTGGAACAGAATTGAGTTCCAAAGTTCCCGAACTACGTGGCGCTGATCTTCCGACGAACGGACAAATTGCGACTGTTCTATCCAAAATTCTGAAAATGCCAGCCAAAGAAATGCAGAACGGCGAATTGTCGCCCATAAGTGCGGATCAAATTAAGCTCTGGATCGAGCGACACACTTAAATTCTCGCATGGATGCCTGACCTGCAGTCGCCTTAGCCAGCTCATTTGAGGAGGCTCTGAACTTCAGGAGGTACCGGTCCAGAATTTCCACCCAAAATATTTTTCCAAGCGTTTATGGCATCCTTGCGCAGTACCGTATGATTATTCTTATATTTCTTTACCAACTCGATGATTCGCCTACCCGGATGCTGCGCCGCTCGAGCAGCATTGAGCAACCCAATCAATTCCGCTAGTTTCCGATTGACTGGCCCATCTTTGTGAGAGTCTGTGCCTGAACTATATCGCCCCATGCATTTAGCTATCGCGTCGTGATGGTGGCCATCATTCATGTCCTGATTCACGTGCAAATCAAGAACCACGATAAGCTCGTCATCATTCCACCTCTGACCCAATCTCCGACTTGCGTTCATATTACAATCCCTTTCCGATTCTGGGTTACGCTTCCTTGCGACGTAAGTCAACAACATCCACACGGCCAATAGTGCTTTACTTGCCGCCAACTGCGCATGGTTATGTCTTCTTGCTTGTCCCCCGCAACGGGCGATTGTTTGCGCTCGCCCGACCGTGACTTACGTGCCCACGCTTGCGAGGACGCCGTCTTCACATCGGTTCCGCTCCGTCAAACTCGATCATTTCGCGAGCGCAGCGGGCGATTGGCATTCTGGTTGCTACTTCATGCAATCATGCCATCCACAGACCAGTCAGAGTTGACGAAGCCTTACGCGAACATTTACGAATTTAAAACGCTCCTCTTGGTGGACGATGATCGCCAGTTGGCGGAGACCCTCCAGTGGATTTTGGCTAGCGAGAACTTCCTTGTGGACGTTGCTCATAATGGGAGTGAAGCCATGGCGAAGATCACGGACAACCTCTACGATACGGTCGTCTGCGACATCATGATGCCGCAGATGCGAGGTGATGATTTTTACCGCCAAGCCATTGAGATACGACCGGAATTCAAGAGCCGCTTCATCTTCATGACCGGCTTTGGCAATGATCCCGAAGTTCGGTGCTTCCTGGCTAAGTCCGGCGTGAAGTGCCTGGGCAAACCATTTCCCGTCAAGAAACTGATCGAATGCGTCAGAGAGCTGCTCGCCGCTCCGACTACCTCGGCGTAGCCATTGCCAGCCTGATCTGTTCGGACTGTCTGCCTGGACTACTTACCCCTTGTGGTTAAGGAGCTTGGAAGACAGTCCAAGCTGGCAAGCTGATTGCTACTTGTAAGAGCATGGCTCGCGGAAATCGCAGCAAAAAAGAATGCGTTCTTGTCATTGACGATGAGGAAGCAGTTCTCGAAACGATCAAGGACGCGTTGGAATGCTATGGGTTCACGGTGTATACGGCTTCCACCGCCAAAGAAGCCATCGCCGTGTTTCGGGATAACCAGCACGACATTGGCATGGTCTTGTTGGATTACTTACTGCCCGAAATGTCGGGCGAATGGATTTTTGAGAACCTGCGATGCCTCGATCCAGACGCACGGGTAGTCCTTTTGACCGGTTGCGAAGAATCGGTGGCTGATAGGATGCTCAAAAGGGGTCTGCGGGGCTACCTTCAAAAGCCCTTTGATTTACCAGAGCTTGTTGAGAGAGTTCGCGACGCAATCAACTCCCCGGTGCTCGCTTAGCGAAGCAATATCCTGTCAGCTTCTCGATCTGCGGAATCCGCCTGCCAAATAGATGACAAGGCATATCAGCAGAATCAGCCCAAGCCCGCTGCCGCCGACGACGGGACCACCAAGGTAAAACCCGCCGCCGCCGAATAGGAGAAGCAGTACCACGAGGATTAATAATGTATTCATAATAGAAAGATAACACGCCATTGCACGGTTCCTATGGGGTCTTCACCCCATGGAGAAAAGGGAACCGTTCCCCACTGTTCGCTCCTCACCTGTGCCAACCTCCCTACCAGGTCGCTCCCATCCTGCGGAAGTCCCTGGGGTCATCCCCTTGAAGCTATCATTTACCTGGGCTTGGTTGTTCGGTGCTGGGGCCGGGACTTGGTTGTCCAGCGGTGGTGCTGGGGCTTGGTTGTTCAGTACTGGGGGTTGGTTGTTCAACCACTTGCGTCACTGGCGACAGCTCGCGACCAACCCGATTCAATTCGGCGAGTAGCGATTGCAGGGTTTGTTGAGCCGACACCGCTTGCTTCGTGATATCTCCAAGCTGCTCTTGTATCGAGGCGACTCCGGCGGAGGTCAGATCCGTTTTCAAGTAGAGCCGCACATCCTTCAGATTGGCAAGCAACAGTCGCAATGACTGGCCCGTCGCCTCAAATTGCTGACTGACCTTTTGGAAGTCTGTGCTCACCTGGTTCAGACGCTCGGCGCTTCGTACGCGTATCGCCGAGCTTTGGTACGAACCCAATTCCTGTTCCCAGACCTTGGCGTAGGCCTTGCCCCGGGCCTTGATCACCCGGGCTTGATCGGTAAGGTTGGCAACTTGACCATCCAAAGTGTTTACCGTCACGGAAAGTCGCTCGTAGGGCTGTCGCAAATCTATCGCTTCCACGCTGGTAAGGCTCTCCAGGTTGGTCACAGCGGTGGCAATACTCTGCTGGATTTTGACCGTTAACATCTTGGTCCCGCTGATTGCCGAGCTGGTTTCGGACGCGTGTCGATAGCCGGTCGTTGCGCAACTGCAGAGCGAACCGACCAGAGCCAACACAAACGCTACTCTAATTTTGTTCATCGTCTCCTCCCGCGCGTGTTCGTAACCCTTTAGGATGTGGCTGGGGGCAATCGTAGGCATTCCGATAGCGGGCGTCAAGGTGGCAAAACGCGTGGACGCCGTCAGCTCAATGGCGGAGCGTGCTTCATCGGCAGGCGCATTTTGAAGCGGTTGTCCCCCGGCTCCGATTGGAATCCGATTTCACCGCCGTGCCGGTTAACCACAATCGGGTTGCTGATCACCAGACCCAAAGAAATGGGGTCGAGCGGGTGTTAAGGTGATAGTTCTTGGGCGGCGAGAAATTTACGGAGAGTCGAGGCTCGAATCCCGAATTACACCCCCAAGCCGCATCGCAAAATGCGACCTCTCGCCTTTGAGATTTCCCAGCGAGAGAGCGTCTCGACTCCCCATCGCAACATAAGCCCGATCGCGGGAATAGCAACCGATAGTTTCGTGGCAGTTTTTGGCGGTGAACCCGGCTCGACTTGGCATCGACAGCAAACCGCCTGAATTGCCACCCTGTTGAAATGCTTACAGAACATGGGGTGAACGCCCCATATCGCCCAACTGGTTCCGGGCGTATGGTTCAGTGCTGGACTCAATCAGAGCCAGGTCAGCCATTCAATGGAGGACGGCGATGAAAAGAAGAGATACTGCAGCTGTCGTATTCCTTGTTGTCTATTTAGTGTTAGGGATTGTATTTGCCGTTCACGCAGTTCCCGTAGGGCCTGTACCCGCAAAGCCGCTGCCCGCAATGCCTGCACCCACAAAGTCTCTGCCCGTAAAGCCGGTACCCGCAAAACCGGTACCCGTACGGCTCATACCCGTAAAGCCCGTATCGACGCAGCCTTTACCCACAACGCCCGTACCTGTAAAGCCTCTGCCGCATTGGGATGATGGTTTTGCCAAAGGTAATGCCAGTGGTATTCAGAGTGCAGTTGAAGAAGTCTGATCCCTGTCATTTTGGATGGTTAAACTTTACGGCTCGCCGCTTTCGGGAGAAATCAAAGGAGAGCCGAGTTCCGAACGACATGGGTCTATTGTTAACATCTTGACCTTGCCCTCGACTCTCCACTGCAATGTAAGCCCAATTACAGGAATAGCTACCGATACTTCGGCGGCGGGATGTGGCGGGGCTGAACTGGGCGGCAGTCCATCAACCAACTGCCCTTTGAATATCAAAAAATCCCGCAACTCAGTGACTCTTGCCATGCGCCTTCGCACACCCTGGGTAGGGTTTCACCCCATAGCCTTCGACCAACCGCTGGACTAAACTCCGCGTATGAAAAAAATAATTGTCTCCTGCCTTACCGTTGTTGCCCTTGCGTTGGTATCCGGCTGCGCCTCTAATGGCACACACAGTACGACCACCACGTCGCAACAAACCACGACGCCTGGTCCCATCAACACGACTACCACGGATACACAAACCAAATAGACGACAGAGAGATCAGCTCAGCTTTGGCTTCCAGAAGACAGGAAAGTCTTGTTGCCTTTCCCGTGGTCTTTGCCCGCCGAAGCCCCGCCGTTATCCAATCGGAGAGCATTTTGGCGACGGAGAAACGAAAGGGAGCGGGTGAATGGGAGCGGAGAAAAGCGTGTGAATGGGGTTAGGTCTAAGCATTGATACATTTGTGCACGCGGCACAACATCGACTTAAGCCCCTTTCCACATCCCTCGTCACCTCGATTGCAGAGCGCGCTTGATCGGCAGGCGCACGTTGAAGCGGCGGTCTCGGGCTCGAATTGGAATTCGATTTCACCGCTCTGACGGCTCGTCACAATCCGGTTCCTGATCACCACACCCGGACCCGTTCCTACCCCGCTGAGGCTTGCGGACCCGTGCGTCATCAAAAACCACAAAGTCGGCGCGAACGTGTACTTCCGGTATCGAGAACAGGATATAGAACTCTTCATATTGCTCGACTAATATGTTGGCCGGCGCCAACGGGCCGCCGGGTGGGATGTTGGCCGATTGATACATCCTCGTAAAAGCTTTCACGCGGCTCGCCGGCACAATCGTAAAGAGCCCCAATAGCTTGAAACCATGGTCCTGTCCCGTAACATTCAGCCTTTCCGCATGATAATTGGCCTGGGAAAGTTTGACCGTCGTGATGGTTCGAGGCGCTTCCGGTGAACTCCCGGCGGGATCCGGCGTCAGAAGCAACGCCGTCAAGCTCGCGCATCCCGTCAGCAATACCGCCGCCACGCCGCACAACAAAACGCTCGCACAAACCCCGCCCGCAGTTTTCAGCAGATTCACGCCTCAAGAGTACGCTGCCTGCTGTTTTTTTACAATCCCGCCAATTTCCGATGGCGCCATCCAACGATTTATTTTTGGCGGTGTAGAACCGCCCAAAGATTTGCGACAGGCCGCGACCCCTCGCAACTCAGGTCTTGGCGCGGAATTTGATTCCGCAGCCGACGAACTTCGTTTCCTTGTTGGCAACCGTCTGCCCCGCGGTCGAAGCCGTGATGGCGTCCTGCAGGAAGTGGTCCTTGACCGCGCTTGCGTCCTGCGAATCATCAATAGCGCCGTGGTACACCAGTTTGCCGTCCTTGTCGAAGAGGAATGCCTCGGGGGTGCGCGTCGCATTGAACGCGCGCGCCACGTCCGAAGTGGCATCCACAACGTATGGGAACGTGAAGCCGAGCTTCTGCGCGCGCTTCTGCATCTCGGCGTAGTTGTCCTCGGGATAATCAGTGGGGTCGTTGGAGTTGATGACAATCACGCCCACGCCCTTGTCCTTGCCGGAGTTGCCAATGGCCGCGATGCGCTCCTGCCACGCTTTCGCGAACGGACAATGATTGCACGAGAAGACGACCAGCGTGCCGTTCTTGCCGGTAACATCGGCAATCGACACCTCTTTCCCGTCCACATTCTTCATCTTCACAGCCGTGTCCGGCGCTTTGTCGCCGATGGTCAGTCCAAACGCGCTGCCCGCCAGCGACAGCGATACGATCAATGTCCAAAACGAATTGCTCTTCATGGTGTGCCTCCTGTTGGTTTTATTGGTTCGCCAAGTACTTTGACCACTTTTTGCGTGAAAACGCTGAAAGTGGCTTCCCCTTCCCAAAAATCACGCAGCTTGCCGCTGCCGTCGTATAGGAACGTCGCGGGCAGCGCGCCCGTCCATTGGTTGCCCATCCCGTCGATGAATGCCTGGTCCTTCTCCGCCTTCAAGTACGCGGGAAACTCCACCCCACGATCGGCGAGGAACTTCTTCACCGCCGGCAGTTCCGCCTCGACATCCGCCGAGACGAGCAGGACCTTCAACCGCTGCCCCTGATACTGGTGCGCCACGCTCACAAGGTCGGGAAACTCTGCCCGACAAGGGCCGCACCACGTCGCCCACATATTCACCAACACCGCCTTCGCACCCGAGTCGTGCACCATCTTTTGAATGTCAGCCGCAGTGACCGGCGTCACGCGCACGTCCTCGACGCGCACCGTCTTGGTTGGGGCACAAGCCGCGTGCCAACCGCCCAGGCACACGAGAAGACCCACCATAATGCTTCTTCGGATAACCGTCATAGCCATCTGCAATAGTACATGAAATCCGTTGCCGCGCCAGTGGGCAATACGTAGTATTCCGAATGCCCTCGGGTAGGCGCGTCATAACATGATCATCTCTGGCTTGGCGGATTTTGCGGCGGGCACCTATCTGGCCTGAGGCGCGCTCAAGGGCCGGCGACGCGGTCTGGCCATCGAACTGCCAGTCTGGCCAGCATGACGCTGGCGCTGGTCACGGGCGCGGGCCTGACCCGCTGGGCCGACCACGCGCTGGCGGATTTCGACAATCTCGCCGGCCGCGTGGCCAGCGCGCTGGGCTGGGGCGGATCTCTCGTGGGCGCGTTCTACCTGGCACGCCAGTTCCGGGCACGAATGGGACGCTGGATTCTGGACCAATTGCCCGAGGAAACCGTGGAAACACGGGCCGGCATGGCAGTGGGATTCCTGCGAACGCTCGTTATCAGCACCATCATCACCCTCTTCCTGCTGCACATGCCGCTGGCCTTCCTCGTGCGCGATTCCGTGATGGGTGGCCTCGCAAGGGTGGTACAGCCTGTCTACCATATCGCCGCCAAACCCCCTCCCTGACACGGCTCCGTGCGCACCCCACTTGACAGTGTACTGGACACTATGTTCAGCGCACTGAACACTTGCCATGGGTAGTTTTCCGTCGGTTTTTACCACCTGAAAATAGTTACGTTTTATTGGCCGCCTTAACTGCCACAGAACACGCCCATTTCGCATACATGCGAATGCGCTCTCAACGAGTTTCTTATCTCTGGCACAACCCCTGCAATCTAGCCCACCGCAAGGAATGATAGAGGGGAACGATACGGTGGCACCGCCGATCCGTATTCGTAAATAAAACTGAAGACAAGATTGGATGACTGATATGGACGCAACGAATACCGTGAACCTGAAGCCTGAATTTACCGTGAAGAGCCGGAATGAGCCGCGCCTCACCGTCTGGACGTTGATCTGGGCGGGCTTTTGGACAGGCGTGTTGCTCTGCGGCTTTGTGATGTTGATGCGCTAGCGAAACGACGCACCCAGCTATGAGGACCCATGCGTCAGAATGCAGCGCCGTCTCCCCCTGTGCCCCAACCAGGCTGGATGGACTCAAGGAGCATTTCCTCTTCAGAATTGCCGTCTTTACCCTCTCCGTTGCAGGTGGATACTACTTTACCCGGTGGGTGTGCTCAGTAGTGCACCTATTGCCGTTCTGGACCCATTTGGCGCACGAAAAGGCCAACCCGGCCGCTGACGCATTGCGAACCCTGCACTCGGGTTTCGGCGACTGAACCGCTACGAGTTACCCATCACACGTGGCGTTTCCGCGCGTCCCCTCGACGACGGCTTGTATCTTCCCCCGACTTTCCAGATCAGCCCCAATCCCGCGAAGTAGAACACAAGCCCCAAGGTCTCGTGCACGAAACCGTACGGCAACGTCGTCCGCGGCGCCACAAGGCAAATGCTGACGATCCTCAGGAAATTGAATCCAATCGCGATGGGGATCGACACCGCCCACAGCGACAGTTTCTCCACCCACCGTAACCGATTCTGGAACGCCAGGATGGTCGCCACAATCAGCGCCGACGTGAGCAACCCAAACCCGTTGCATTCGGTCGCGACGACGAAAACCCGATCCTTCACATAAAGCAGCAACTGCGGCGGCTGGCCCCGCTCCAGCGCGATCTTCACGGACGACCCCATCGCCATCAGTAACCCGCCAGCGTACCGCGCCGCCATCGCGCGCAACGGCCAATCCAATGTCGGCACCAACCCCGCCAGTACGCCGAACACAAAAAAAGCGGCCAGTGCCGGCAGGAACTGCCGGGCGCCAATCCTGCCGAAGAAAAACGAAACAACGCCCGCGAACGACAGGCACGCCGACAAAACAAACAGCGGCAATAACCACGAATGCCACCGCGCTCCCACCCAAAGACATCCCAGCGCGAGCGCAACTAAACCAATCCCCTGGTTGCTGATCTGCGGCGCGGGCCGCAGGTCATACACCGCGTCGCGCACGCACATCGCCAGCGCAATCACCACGAGCAACGCGCCGTTGAGCAATTGCTGCGTGCGCAGCGTCACCGACCCCAACCAGTACAGCAAGGGTACATAGAGCAACCCGATCAACACGCTGATCGCCAGCACCATCAACATGCTCGTCGGGCGCACGGACGGCGCTGCGGCCTCGACCGCCGCCATCGGTTTCTCAGGTGTAGATTGCATTTGTTGGATTAGACGGCACCGGACGCCTTCTGCTCAAGCGCGGAATCACGCACGGCCGATACGGGAGTAGATTGTGTCAGCGGCCCGCTTTGTGCTAAACACTGCCCGACGACAGGGAAACACTCATGCCATGGCTCACACATCTGCTGCTCGCCTTGATTCCCCTGTTCGTGGCCATTGACCCGGTCGGACTCATCCCGCTGTTTCTCGGCATGACCGAGGGCATCGACACGGCCCATCGCAAACGCATCTCCTATCAGGCGCTCGCCACCGCCGCCATCGTCCTTATCGGCTTTATGTTTCTCGGCAAACTCACCTTTCGCGTGCTCGGCATCGGCGTCGGCGACTTCAAAATCGCCGGCGGCCTGATTCTGCTCATGCTCGCCTCGCGTGACCTCGTGCGAACCGATCTCAAAACCCCGGTGTTGCCGGAAGATTTCGGCGTCGTGCCGCTCGGCTTGCCGCTCATCGCCGGACCCGCAACGCTGACCACCCTGCTGATCCTGATGGACTCGGTGGGAACGAAAGTCACGTTGCTGGGATTGCTGATCAATCTGCTCATCGTGGCGTTTGCGTTTCGTTTTGCCGACTTCCTCGCGAAACTCTTCGGCAAGACGACCCTGCGCGCCATCTCCCGCATCATCGCGTTGCTGCTGGCCGCCATCGCGGTCAGCATGATCCGCCGCGGCTGGCAATCCATGCAATAACTCACAGCGCGCGCTCAAGAATCTCCCGCAATTCCTCGTCGCGCAACGGCAGCGGATTGCCCTTCATGCTGCTCGACGACTTCGACCTCTCGATGATCGCTGCGAAATCTCCGCGCTTCACGCCATACTGCCGCAAGGGCGGAATCTTCAGCGCCCGAACCAACTCGCCCAAATCACCAACCGTCTTCGCCACTTCCTCAAAGCGTTTGACAATTTCCGTCGGGGCTGACACCGCGCCGCGCCCGGCCGGCCCGCGAATCATCCCCCGGTTGACTTCCATCACGTGCGGTAACAGCGCCGCGCACAACGCCCCATGCGGCGCATCGAACATCCCCCCCAACGGCCCCGCCAACCCATGCACCGCGCCCAGTCCCGCGTTCGCCAGCGCCATGCCGCCAAACAAACTGGCCACACACATGTCCTGTCGCGCCGGCACATCATCGCCGTGCTCATACGCCCGCCGCAACGACCGCGCCGCCCGCATCATCCCTTCCCGACAAATCGCATCCGTCAGCGGATTCGCCTTCACCGACACAAACGCCTCGATCAATTGCGTCAACGCATCCATGCCGGTCGTCGCCGTCAACTGCGCCGGCAAATCATAAGTAAGTTCCGGATCCACCAGCGCCAGGCGCGGCAACATGAACGCACTGCGCAGGCTGACCTTCACGCGTTGTTCGGGCGCACCCAGCACCGCGTTGCGGGTAACTTCCGCGCCCGTCCCAGCCGTCGTCGGAATCGCCATGTACGGCGCCGACGGTTTCGTCAGCGGCTGCCCCTTGCCAATCACCTCCACGTAATCCAGCGGATCACCACCATTCGTGAGCAACGCCGCGATGGCCTTGCCCGTGTCGATCATGCTCCCGCCACCGAACCCAATCACAAAATCACAACGCTCATCGCGCGCCCGCTGCGTCCCCGTCCGCGCCACATCGAGCGTCGGCTCGCCCACCACCGAAAACGTCGCGTACTCGACGCCGGTTTCCGTCAACGCACTGAACAAAGGCTCAACCCGCTGCACCGCCCCCGCCGACTTCCCAATCACCACCAGCGCCCGCTTCCCGAGGTCCGACGCCAACACCCCAACCTCCTTCAACTTCCCCGCCCCAAACACCACCCGCCCCGCCGTGGCAAATTCAAAGTTCACACTCACAGTAGAATCGCCGCCCCCTTCCCTTGTCCAGCGCAATGAAAGACGCCTTCAGACCCCTGAAAAAGTGGTCCAAAACCACCGATTTTTCGGTCATAAGCCATCAAAAACACCCCTCCGGTGGGTTCGTTTTCCAAAACGAACCCACCTGCAAAAAGGCCCTGCAAACGACATAAGCTTCTGAAAACAAAATGGATACACAAGAAATATTCGCCGAAAACGGTGGGTTCGTTTCGCAGAAACGTATAGGGGCCCCCTCCCATGTCGTGCGACGCTCTCCCGACCGCACACTCCGTACGAACAGAGAGCCGAGTTCAACGGTGCGCCGCACGCTGTACTCCCACCGCAATCTCCCGCCAGACTTTTTCCTTCCCCTTGAGAGCTGCGCGTTGAAAGTTGGACATTGAAGTTTATGTGTTCACTATACCATTATCGGAATACGATGTCCAGACCGAAACTTCGAGCGCCGGTGTAGCCGCGCCTCTGTGAGGCGCGTGGCCGGCCGCGGTACTCAACACGTAGCCCAACGGGGCTCACGAACACCCTTTCCCAATCACCCTGCTTGTCGAACCGCCTCCCTATGGATACAATCTGTGGCCATGACGGTGGCCGGTAATACCCAGCCAGCAGCTTGGCAGTCTGTCGCGCAATTGATCATGAGCTTCCTCGGCGGCGGACTGGTTGTCGCTGTCTTCAATTCTGTTCGCGAAGCGCGCTCCGAACGCAAGCGGCGGCGGATCGAATATTTGCGGAAGCAACTCGACGGACTTTATGGGCCACTTCACTTTTTTGCCATCCAGAACCAGCAGCTTATCAACTTGCACAATCAGCATGGCGAACCCCCTGAAAATATGACGGGAATTCGTCAATGTTAACCATAATCGCCCCGGTATTCGTGCCGGTGTAATTGCCGATCCATTGACCTTTCATAGCGTCAGGATTGCACATTTAAGAACCGCCAGCAAGACACCTCGAATTAGGAGTTCAGCGCAATCGCCCTCAGCCCGAATCCGATTAGCCAAACTTTTTTGTTCGGTTTTGGCTTCCGGCGGGTTTCTAATATTGAATTGAAGATGACGGACAGCCAGCAATTACTTGCGGATTACGTTAAGAATGGCTCGGACGACGCCTTTCGCGAACTGGTCACGCGTTATCTCGCGCTGGTCTATTCAACCGCGATTCGGTTGGTCGGCGGCGACACGCATCTCGCGGAAGACGTTGCCCAAACTGTCTTCGTGGATCTGGCTCGCAAGGCGCGCACACTTCCAGCCGACGTGATGCTGGGCGGGTGGCTGCATCGCGACACCTGCTTTGTCGCCTCCAAGACCATGCGGAGCGAACGTCGTCGTCAGTCCCGCGAAAGGCACGCTGTCGAAATGAACTCCCTTCAAAACCATTCCGGGTCGGATCTGAGGTTGGTTGCGCCCCTCCTCGATGAAGCCATCAACCGGCTCGGCGCAGAGGACCGCACGGCGATTCTGCTGCGCTTTTTCGAGCAGCGCGATTTGCGTTCCGTCGGTAACGCGTTGGGAAGCACGGAAGACGCCGCGCGAATGCGAGTAAACCGGGCGTTGGAGAAATTACATTCTTTACTGACGCATCGTGGCGTCACCCTTTCGGTGGCGGCGTTGGGAACCGTGCTGACCGCCGAGGCCGTCACCGCCGCGCCCGTCGGACTGGGGGTCACGATTTCAAGCGTTGCCCTGGCCGGCGCGGCGACGGGAACCGGAACAACACTCACCTTTCTGAAAGCGATGACTATGACAAAGTTTCAGGCTGGAATTATCGGCGCCATTGTCGTGGCGGGCGTGCTGACACCCCTGATGATTCAACATCAAGCCCAGGTCAACCTGCGCAAGGAAAATCAGTCGTTGCGCCAACAAATCGTGCAACTCAAAGCCGACAACAAACATCTTTCCAATCGCGTCGCACAGGCGAAAGGCGCGCGCGCCCCTCACCTGCCCGCGCCGCCCATGCAGGTCAACAACCTCCCGCGTGCATTGGCGACGGAAGCGCTACAACCTACCAATCGGATTGCCCAACTCATCGACAAGCCGTCGAAGTTGACTGCTGAGCAGGTCGAATCTTATCTCAAAGCCAATCGGCGCAATGCCGCAAGCCTCCTGGCCGCGTTTCGCACGACTGGCAACCCGGCGCTGCTGGAAGAAGCGATGCAGCAGTATCCGAATGACCCGCAGGTGGACTTCGAGGCTGTGTTCAAAAAGGACACCTCACCTGACCAACGGCGCGAGTGGTTGGACGCCTTCAGGCAGTCCGCCCCGGATAACGCATTGGCGAACTACCTTTCGGCGCTCGATTACTTCAAAGCCGGGCAGACGGATCAAGCCGTGCAAGAGCTCATCGCCGCCTCCGACAAGCCGCAGTTTCAGGATTACTCGATGAATTTCGTTCAGAACGCCGAGGAAGCTTATCTGGCCGCGGGCTACTCGGAGGCCGAGGCGGCGGCGATGGCACATGCGGGGTTGGAGCCGTTCCCGCAGCTCCAACCGCTGAGGCAAGTGGGCTACGATTTGGTCGATCTGGCGAATTCATACCGACAGGTGGGCGACGAGGAGTCCGCACAAGCGGCGTTGCAGATGGGCTTGAACTTGGGCCAGCGCTTCGATGATTCAACGTGGCAGCATTTGCTCGAAAACGAGGTCGGCATTGCCATCCAACGGAGTGTCCTTGGCGCAATGGACCCAAACAGTTCCTACGGCAGCACCGGTCAAACGGTGCAGGATTATTTTGACACAATCGTCCGGCAGCAGAAGGCCTTCGGAACGCTCGGCGAACACGCGAATGGCTTGCTGCAAACGGTGTCAGACCAGGACGTAATCAACTATTTCAACCGTGTGAAGCTCTTCGGCGAACTGCCTGCGGACCAGTGGCTGGTGAACAAGTACGGGCAGAAATGATAGATCGGATTATTCCTTCTCCCGCACCCTAAAGAGGTCGCCCCCACACAATCGCACGCTGGCATCGCGAACGCCTGCCGCCCCGTCCAATTAGCCAGAAAATATTTCCGCAGCGCACAATTGAATACGCCATGGCTTTGGCGTAAAAGAAGACGCTTCCATTGAATAAGCAGAGCCTGGGCCCGGTCTCCGGGCCGGGGCTCGCGCCATAGCCTTGGCGGCGGCGGATTCCTCCTCCTCTCCCCTTGGGGGGGAGCCGAGTCGGACGGAGCGGAGTTCCACGGCGGCGATTCTGCGACCGCGACCGGTCTCTATGGCGATCAACTCTGTGGAACAGCCTGTTGCATCGCCTGGTCAAACATTGCGGCTGCATTCGGGATCACGCTGGCGATAAACCCGCTACGGAATGCGCCTTGTTGCGCCGGCGATGCCTTCACAATATACGCCTTTAGGTACGTGACCAGTTGATCCATCGTCACGTGGTATTGCTTCAATTCAGCGCCCCACTGGTCGCCAACCTGATAGTACCCCTGCGCGTCCTGTGCCGGGTAGGCGGCGGTCGGCGAACTGTCGTCGACGGATGCGTCAGGCGGCGGGTTGGACGAGTAATCCGGCTGGGCGGCGTATGTGTCATCCGGCTGGGAAGTGTCATACCCGTACGTCGGGGCGCAGTAATACGGGGAGGCGAAATACGGATAATAATTCGGGAATCCATAGCCGTACCCGGCCACCATCCCGCCGTGTCCGTGCCTGTAATAATAGCCGCGCCCGTAGCCTCTGCCGTAAACGCCGTGATAACCGCCATGGAAACCGCCGCCATGCGTGAACCCCCCTCGTCCACCAAAACCCCCTCCACCATGGCCAGAGGAACCGTGGTTTGACACGGAAGCGCCGCGCCCACCAGCTCCTTCAGAGCCCCGCGAGCCGCCGCCCCTCATCCCCTGCGCAGACACCGGGATCGCAGGCAAGGCCACCGCGAGCAACACACCGAGATACGCTCGTCTCATATGCCATCACCTTCCTTCTCCACCAAGCTCAACTCTCCACGACAATGTAGGACTCATCGCGGGGATGTCAACCGACGGCTCGAAGCGGCTGTCAGCTTTGCAGTTGGGAACTGGCGGCGGGATACAGGCGGGGCAACAAGGGTCAAAAAAAATGGAGAGTCGAGGCTCAAATCTCAATTCCGCTGAACTCCGTCAGGTGGTATACAGCGTTCAGTTATCCTGATGAAAGGGTCGCTCGACTCTCCACTGCAACGTAAGTCCAATCGCAGGAATAGCAATGGATACTTCGGTGGCTGTTTTGGAGCGAGGATCCGGGCGGCAGGACAGTGGCGGAGGAAATAAAAAGGAGAGTCGAGGCTCAACTCTCACCTGTGTGAACTACCTGCCGCCCTTCGGGCGTTGCTATTGAGAGGATTGCTCGACTCTCCATTGCAAGATAAGCCTGATTGCGGGAATTGCAAGTGGTGGTTTTGCCGCGAGAAATATACTTGGCGAATTCATTAGGTCTGTGAGGGAATGGGGCTTAGGTTGTCATCGGTCTCAGCGAGCTGCTTCTCTCCGACCAAGACGCATAACTGTTCAAACCACGCCGTGAATGGGGGGCGGTCGATCAGGGCTGCCCCAACGCTCATGGCAGAAAGTAAAAGAAGGCTTGTCGATGGAACCGGTTTCCCCTGCAGTCAAAGTCCCTTTCCGGATAAAGAATAATTATCTGGAGCCAGCGCAGCAACGCATTCCCAACCCTGAGATTCTTATCAACGTGGTGCGGTTACGTGTCCGCCAACTCGTGCAGGGGCATCGCCCTCTCACGCAGACAGATGCCCGAATGGATTACATGGAGATTGCCCTCAAGGAAATCAGTGAAGGCAAGCTCGGGTACGAGTTCCCCGTCGACGCCGAAATTCTGCCGGAAGCGCCCGTGATCCCCGCCGTGTAGCGCGTTTCTGAGTTGGGATCGGGTCGGCGCGGCCAATATACTGGCCGTCGATGGTCCCCGACGATTTCATCACGGAGACCGAGGGCGGAAACCTTCGGGCCGTTGTTCCCAGGCATTCTGGTCTTCATCGAAGATGACCTCCTTGTCCTCGCAGACCCGGGAATCGCCGCTGCGTAAGCCGAGCAG
>Ga0224557_1000412_pt1 | contig 48041 bp, 39 predicted proteins | sample 714S31014metaG_FD_180677 | JGI IMG/M metagenome (GOLD analysis project Ga0224557, IMG submission 180677) | Peat soil microbial communities from Stordalen Mire, Sweden - 717 S3 10-14 | ecosystem: Environmental > Terrestrial > Soil > Wetlands > Peat | place: Sweden: Norrbotten County, Stordalen...
GGGCCTTGGAAGCCATCCTCAATCCTGCGCAGCCTGCTTCCAAGAAGGTCGCTGCGTAGTAACATCAACCTAACCGCCGCCTGCCACTTTCAACTACGCGCGGGACATGCTCCGGAAGCATGCGCGGGAGGTAGTGGGAAACAGTGACCGCGGCGATCGATACCGCCCGCAAACCGTCCAGAGATTGAATTCGCGTCTTTTCCATATTTCTTCCGGCGCTTCCTTTCGATACGCCAAAAGACGCGATGCAAGATGAAGCCGGCCGTGTTTCCGTACGCCACAGGCTAGCAGCCAGAAGCTGCCTCACCGCCCGTACACATACGTCCCGCATAGCGTGGTCGCGTTCTGCATGGTGTCAAAGGTGAAGACCGGCATGTCGTCGCCGGAGAAAAAGGCCACTTTGAGCGTGTGCCCGGTGGCGTAGGTCGCCATCCACTGCGTCTCTTCGCCGCCGCAGAGCGTGTTCTTGCGCACAATGTACTGATGCGGCGGCACGTGCAGCCGGTAGAGCGTGCCTTCGATCCCCGCGCTGACGTCGGCATCGAAGACCGCGCTCACCTCCACCGGCTTGAGCCGGCGAATTGCGGCCAGCGGAAACACCAGGAAGTTGATCGTCAGCTTGGCTTCTGCAATCGCGATGTCGCCCGTGATCGCGTGCGCGTTGGTGCTCGCCGCGCGCCACAAGCCGCGGTCCTCTTGCGCGCTCGCGCGTGTTGCGTACGCCATCCCCGCAAGCACCAATCCCACCGCGAAAATCACCGTCCGCTTCGTCACAGGTTCACTCATTCACTCGTCCCGGTTTTTCTGATCCCTGTTCCCTAATCCCTGATCCCTGCTTTTCTACCACCCCAGCACGTACGCAAACACCAGCGGCGCTACAATGCTGGCGTCGCTTTCGATGATGAATTTGGGCGTCTTCTCACCGAGCTTGCCCCACGTGATCTTCTCGTTCGGCACCGCGCCCGAGTACGATCCATAACTCGTGGTCGAATCGGAGATCTGGCAGAAGTAGGCCCACAACGGCACATGCTCGCGCTGCAAGTCCTGGTGCAGCATGGGCACCACGCAGATAGGGAAATCGCCCGCGATGCCGCCGCCAATTTGGAAGAATCCCAGCGGCGTTTTGGCGGTCGTGTTGGTGTACCACTCGGCCAGCTCCATCATGTACTCGATGCCGGTGCGCACCGTGTGAACCTTTTTCACGTCGCCCGTGATGCAGTGGCCCGCGTACATGTTGCCGAGGGTCGCGTCCTCCCAGCCCGGCACGAACATTGGAAGATTTTTCTCGGCCGCGGCCAGCAGCCAACTGTTTTTGGGATCGATCTGGTAGCTCTTCTCGAGCCCGCCCGAGAGCAGAATCTTGTACATGAATTGATGCGGAAACCAGCGCTCGCCGGCCTGGTCCGCCTTTACCCACTCCGCGAGCACTTCGTTCTCGATGCGCCGCATCGCCTCCATCTCGGGAATGCACGTATCCGTCACGCGGTTCATGTGGCGCTTGAGGAGCGCCGCTTCGCCGGCGGGCGTGAGGTCGCGGTAGTGCGGCACGCGCTCGTAGTAATCGTGCGCGACGAGATTGAAGACGTCTTCCTCGAGGTTCGCGCCCGTGCAGCAGATACCGTGAATCTTGTCCTGGCGGATCATCTCGGCCAGCGACAGCCCAAGCTCGGCTGTGCTCATCGCGCCCGCGATGGTCACAAACATTTTGCCGCCCTCGGCGAGCAGTTTGTTGTAGGCCTCGGCTGCGTCAACCAGGGCTGCAGCGTTGAAGTGACGGTAATGGTGCTTGATGAAGTCGGAAATGGGTTTCATGGGGTTCGAGAGGCTCCAAATCTCCATCCTAAATCAGCGCGTTGTAAGCCTTGTGAATCTCCAACGCCGCGTCGAGAAGCCGGTAGCCGGTAGCTAGACCATTTTCACTGATGGTGTAAGGAAACTCCGTGCCCCATCCTTTTCACGTTCTTTGTGAAAAGGGTGGGAAACCACGAAACCCACCCTATAGGAATAGTGAAAATGCTCTAAATGCAAGAGCCCCGGAGCTACGGGCGACGGGCTAGCTTTTTGCTTGCAAAAGAGCGTTCACCTTGGCCATTACCTGAAAGGCGTCGGCGATGTAGACGACGTCGGCTTTGCCGCGCGTCCAGCCGCAGTTGGGGTCGAGGGAGATGGCGCGGCGCTCGGCGATGAAGCGCCAGCCGACGACGTGCGGCTCTTCGCCGTGGCAGCAGGTGGAAAGACCTTTCGGGTGTCGCGGCGTCGAGCCGGTTTGCCCGACCTGATTCAAATGCGTCAGAAAAGGAAGAACAGACTGCCCCTCGCCGCCCTGATCCACCAAAGACTTGCTGCTGCCGAGCGACGCACCGGACGCGCGCAGGAAGCCGAGGATGAGCTTGCCAGCTTCTTCAACGTGCACTTCGCCGTCGGGCTGCTTCTTGGTCCATCCTGCGCCGGCGACGAACAGCAGCTTGGCGTCGGGACGGATGGTTTGCTCGTCTTGTTTGGGTGCGCGGAAGCCAGTCACTTCAGTGCGCAGTGCCGGCAATTCTACCGCAATGGCAATCTCATCCACCTGCGCGTTGCCAGCTTCGCCGGAATATGGCGCATGCGTGCCGGAATCCAGAAGCAGGAACCACGGGCGCGCGGTGCGCGTGACGACAGCTTCGATGCGCTGGCGGTAGAACCAGCGCGTGGCCTCAACGCATTCTGCGCCGGCGAGCGCAGCGATATGAGTATCGATGACGCCGCCAACCCGGTGCGCCACGGCAGCCATCACACGCGCAAAGCGCGAGCTCTGCGGTGCAACAACAATCGTGGCCTGCGCGGCGCGGCAGAGAGCCTCGCACGCCGCCGCATCGGAGGCGAATCGCGCCTGTGCGAACGCCTCGCCCTTGACCGCAAGCAATCGCGGTCCCGCATGCTTGACCGCACTCGCGATGCGGTTCCCGTCGGCTGCCACAATCCCAATCGTTAGCGAAACGCCCAGACGCGCAGCCAATTCCTTGCCCGCGGTGACAGCTTCAAGCGAGTGCCTGGTAATGGCGGAGCCGGATTCATCGGCATGAGTAAGTACGAGTATGGATTCCATGTTCTTTTCCTTGAGCCCTCAGCTTCTGGGCCTTCAGATGGTCGCTATTGGCTGTTCACTGACCACTAATCACTAACCACTGACCGCTGTTAACTGTCTTTCCCGATCCAGGCGGCGAGCTCGGCGGCGATCTCTTCGGGGGTCATGTTCTTTTCCACGCGGGTTTCGCGCTGCTGCTTGGGCAGGCTCACCGAGATGTATTGGAGCGAGTTCGCGTCGAGCTTGGCGGTGGGCGCTTTCTGCAGGGCGGGCATGATGGTGCGCATGTTCGCCATGCCAATCTGCGGATTGTTGCGCGGCTCGGGCAGGTTGCCCGTGGCCCAGCCGAGCACGGCGGGGGCGCCCAAGCAGGCCGAAACCTGGTGCTTGCCGCCTTCGACACGTTCCAGCACTTCAAAGGAGCCGTCTTCGCCCGAGCCGATCTGGGCGATTTGATCTACGCCAAAGAACTGGTCGGCGATGCCGAGGCGCTCGCCGATCAGTTGCAGAGTGACGCCCGCGCCGCGCGAGGCCGATTCCCATCCGCCGAAGAGAAGGAGCTTGGCGCGATCGAGGCCGGCGATGGATTCGATGGCCGAGGCGAGGGCCGCTGCGGTTGCGTGCGCGTCGGGAAATCCGCCGATGGGGCCGTCGACGGGGACGAGCTCGAAGGCGACTTTTTGCGCGACGGTCATCATCACCTGCTGCAGCTTGGCCTTGGGACCGAGCGCGACGAGCCAGAGCTTGCTGCCGGGATTTTTGGCGGCGAGAGCGGCGGCTTCGTAGAGCGCACACGCGGCCCAGGGGTCGAGAACCGCGGGAAGAACCAATTCGTTCTTAATCCCGGGACCGGTTGCGCCGGTTGTTGGTTCCAGTGTTTGGAGAGGGTCTGGAACGATTCCGGCACAGACGACGATTTGAAGTGGGTTCGACATCGATCTTCAGTTTCCTCAGGGGCTAAAGCCCCCTAGTCTTATTGTCCGTCTTCCGGCACGACTGAAGTCGTGCCCTTTCGCGAAACGGCTTGTCCTAACTTACGAGAGCTAGCAGCCAGGAGCTAAAAGCTGCATTTCAGTTTTCGCCGGAGTGCAGTCCGCCTGCGCCGGCCTGGAACTCAATGTTGGAGCGCTCGCCGTCGGGGGAGTGGGGGCAGTTCCATAGGCAGGCGCCGCAGTGGACGCATTTTTCGCGCTCGAAGGCGGGCGCGCCCTCGGGGCCGAGCGTGATGGCCTGGCCGGAACACATGCAGATGCAGGTTTTTTCCAGGCACGAGATGCAGCGCTGGCGGTCGAGGAAGACGACGTGATCGGCGTAGCCGGGCATGGCCTGCACTTTGCCGCCCATCAGCAGCGCGTCCTGGTGGGTGACGAGGAGACGGCCGTCGAAGGGAATCTCCGGCCAGCCGCGGGCGCTCATGAGCGCGTCGTGGAGCGGGCGGCCGTTGTTGAGGGCGAGCGCGGCAGCTTCGCGCAGGTCGAGTTCGGCCTGGCTGGCGGGAGGGATGGAAGGAATCTGTTGGGGCGCGGGCGGAATGTGGGCACGCAGCGAGAGGCGGCCACCGGTGAGTCCGGCGAGCGCCATGCCCGCGAGGCCGCGGACGAATCCCTTGTGAAAACCGTTGCGGGCGTTCTGCGCCTGGCGCGCGCCGCGTTCGACCGCGCTGGCGCGGCGGCGCTTTTCGTAGGTTTTGGCGAGGTTCTCCTGGGAAAACGGCAGGCCGGCGCGGAGGATGTCGAGGACGGCTTCGGCCAGTTGCACGCCGGTGGTCCAGGCCTCGTCGACGCCGGAGCCGGTGAGCATGTTGGTCGAGCCGGAGCCCTCGCCGATGCGGGCATAGCCGTCGCCGCATAGGAAGGGCTCGCCGTGCAGGCCGGATTCTTCGAGCGACTTTGCGCCCCAGGAGCGCAGCGTGCCGCCCTTAAGATGACGCCACAGCGCGGGATGCTGGATGTAGTGCTGCAGGTAGCGATAGGCGGTGCGCTGCGGATTGCCGAGCCACGACGGAACAAAGATTCCAACGGAGACGAGGCGGTCGGGATGCACGTAGAGAAAGCCGAAGATCTCGGGCTCGGGGAATCCGAAGGTGTGCCATACGGTGCCGGGCTCGAGGGTGGTGTTTTCAGGCAGCTCGATGACGAACTTCATGCCCAGCGCCCACTCGCGGCGGGCGTGGCCCTGGGGCAGGCCGAAGCGCTCGTCGAGGCGCTGGCCGATTGCGCCCACGGGGCCGTCGCCGACGACCGTGAGTTGCGCGCGCACGTCCATGCCGGGCAGGAAGCCGCCGGCGGGCGCGCCCAGCTTATCCACGCCCTGATCGGCAAGACGGACGCCGGCGATGCCGCGGTGCTCGGCGTTGGCGACGCCGGCGAAGATAGGCGCGGCGACGGGCGTGCCGGGCCAGATCTGGATGAAGCCGCTCGACATCAGTTGCGTTGCGACCCACTGGTTGAATTGACCGATCGATAGAACCAGGCCGCCGCGCTTGTGGAGAAAGGCGGGCGCCCAGGGCAGCTCGAAGGCGCTGTCTTTCACCCACCGCTCTTTTCCAAGACCAAGAAAAAAATCTCCAAAACGTAAGAGCGCGGAGCGCCGGCGGCTGGCGCCGATGGGATCGAGCAGGTAGAGAATGCGCTCCTGCTTGACGGCTGCGGCCATGGGAATCTCGGCGGGATCGAGCGATGGGAAGCAGGCGCGAATGCCTTCGGCGCGCGTGACCACGCCGCTGACTCCGGCGGCCAGGTCGTCGGCGCGCTCGTAGCAGACGATCTGCAACGGCATGCCCGACGCCACGCGGCTTTCAAAGACGGGGTCGCCGGGGTTCCGGGTCCAGGCCTCGGTGAGCGCGGTCAGAAATCCCCCGGTGGCCGGACCGAAGCCGGTGCAGGCGATGTCGACCTCCATGGTCTGGCGATCGACCTCGACGGGCTGGAGGGTGTGGCTCATGCGGGATAGTCCAGGGCTTCGGGGATCATCACTTTGCTGACGGTTTCGGCGGCGCGGTCCTTGGCCAGGCGCGCGCCGGTGAGGCACATGGTCAGGCGGCTTTGCAGGCGCAGGAACTCGCTCGAACCCACGCAGCCCGCACAGGGGCCGGCCTTTTGCGGATGGCTGCCGTCGGCCTCAAGAACGTCGACGGCTATGGCCATGATGCCGGGCATGGTCTCCTCCAGATCCTCGAGCTCGCTTGCGAGGAAACAGTTGCGGTGCTCCTGCTCGTCCCACGCGGGATGACGCGTGTAGCCGAAGACCAGCTCGGCGCAGATGCGCGAAACTTCGCCGGCGGCTTGCGCGGCCTGCGTGTGGCAAAGGTCGCTCAGGAACTGCACGGTTCCGGCCAGGCCTTCGGCGGCCACGGCATCGGCAGCGCCGCGGGATTCGAGCTCCAGCACATCGAGAATCTGCGAGCGCGAGGCCACCAGCCAACTGAGCGCGTCGGCGAGCGCGAAGGTGACGCCCTGGCGCTGCCCGTGGTAGAGCTTGCCGCCCTCCGGATCGGTCGCGTTCTGCAGATAGTGGAGCGACCACGCCCACAGATTCATCGCCGAGGCCAGCGTGCACGCGCCGGTGCCGGGACGCGACGAGGCGATCTTGCGCATCTCCGCGATCCACGCGCCGAACTGCGCCAGGAAGACGTCGCTCGTCATGGTGACGGTCAACTGGCGGCGCTGCACGGCTTCAGGGCCTTCGTAAGTGGCTTCGAGTTGCGCGTCCATCCATTTGTTGGCGAGGAAGCCGGGGCAGTCCTCGGTGATGCCGTAGCCGCCCATCAGGCTGACGGCCTCGCGCAGCAGGCTGGCGCCGTGGCCGGTGTTCCAGAGCTTGGTGGCGGGGCAGAGCACGTTGGCCTCGGCGTCCTTCAGAACGTATTGCACCAGCGGATCGGCTTCAAGCGCGGCGCGGCGCGGATCGTCTTCTTTCAGCTTCAACAACTCGATGGCGCGCTGCTCGCTCTCCTTGAGCGCCTTCATCGCGGCGCGTCCGCCGGTGACGCCGCGTTCTTTGAGGATTGCGTTCTTGTATTTTTCCAGCGGATCGAGTTCATCGAACAACCGCGCTGTGGCAAAGCCGAGCGACGACGCCGCTTCGCCCGCGGCCCACACGTCGACCAGGCGATGCAGTGCATCTTCTCTTAGTTGCAGGCCCTGCTCGTAACGGACGGAGCCGGGCTTTGCGCCCTCTGCGCCGCGGAAACGCTGGCGCTGGTAGCGGATCACCGGCTCGACAGCCGAGAGCAGCTTCGAGGCCGTCATCAATCCCACCGGCACACGCGTGCGCCGGAAGACGGCTTCGATGATTTCGCCGTGATTGAAGTTGGGCACGATCACGCCGTCTTTCACGGTGTATCCGCCCACGATGCGGCTGGCCGGGACGCGGAGATTGAAGACCGGATCGCCGGTCGAGGAGAGCTGGTGCACGAGCTTCTTGGTTGGGGTGCCGCGATCGAAGGTGCCGGGGTCGGTACTTTCCAGAATCACCACGCAACTGCCCTTGATGCGCGGGTCGCAAGTGTTGACCGCGGCGGTGACGAAGTTGGCGGTGGCAATGCCGGTGATGAAACGGCCGCGCTTGTCCACTTCGAGTATCGGCTCCTGGCCGTCCTTCCATTCGACGACGCGCACTTTGCCGCTCAACATGCCGGCGTCGACGCCGACGTAGGGGATGGGCTCAGTGAGCGCGAATGCGCCGCGCCAGGGCTTGCGGTCTTCACCGGGCTGCGGCGGAGAGGAGAGGGTTTTGTAGCGCGTGACCTGCTCCGGCGTGCCGCGCTCGTGAATGGGCGAGAGCGCCAGAAATCCCGCCAGGCTGGCCGTGGCTGCGCCGCCATCGACCCACGCCAGTTCGAACGCCGCCAGGCCGAGCGCGAGATTCTTGGGCCCCACGATGAAGCCGCCCTCTTCCGGCTCCATAAAGGCCGCCGTGACGCCGGCACGGTCGAAGGCGTCGAGCATCTCGTCCTTGGCCGGGGTCCACTCGTGCGTATTGCGCTCGCCGGCTGCCACCATGCGGGCCACGGTGCCGCGCGCCACGCCGCGCGCCGATTGCACCAGCATCTGCAGATCGAACCGGTCGCTGAACCGCCAGAGAATCTGCCGCACCGCATCTCCAGGGAGGGTAAGCATGGTCTTCGTTTCAGGAATCGCAACTGTGCCCATAGAGGGTCTCCTCAGCCAGCAATTATTCTCTTCGAGCGAGGATACGGTGGCATGTGACCTGTATCACCGGGAGGGGGCGGAACCGCTGCCAGTAGCCAGTAGCCAGTCGTTGTCGGCGGTAAGCCGTGATTGGCCGTTGGCCAGGAGAGAGACACGTTCCCGGTGGCGGCGCAAGGTTCGCAGCAGTAACGTGGGCGACCGCGCCGTAGGCGCAGCGGTTGTTAGCCCCTCGCTTCAGCGTGGGGAGGGGAATCGGAAATAGGAAGAGGAGTCCCGTAGGGACGGTGCCCGTTCTTCAGCCGCTGCCACATACTCCCGAATGGCAACCCGGATGTTATCGAGCGCTTCTTTTTCGCTCCCGCCTTGCGACCAGCAGCCGGGCAGGCCGGGGCACGAGACGCTAAAGCCTTCCTCGGATTGGCGGAGAACGACGCGATAAGCAGACATGGAAATTATGCTACACCGAATCTTATGGCGGTGCGAGCACGGCACGCCGAGCGGTGGAATGGAGAATCGTTCACCAGATGACCGGAACGAGGCCCGACCTTCTGATCGACTTGTCGTGAGTGACCAGCTCGACTCCTTCCGCCAGCGCCGTGGCTCCGATCAGGCGGTCCTGGGGATCCTTCGGATAGGAATCGGGGAAGCCGGCCGCGCGCGCGGCGATCTCCGGCGTAATGGGAAGCACCGTCATTTTGGAGGCGCACAGGCGTACGAAGGATTCTGTGCTAAGAACGGTTTCTACCCGGCCATTTTCGGCAAGCCAGGCCAACTCCAAAAGGGTGATCCCTGCAATAGCAAGTCCACCCTGGCGGCGCGCGGCGCGGATGGCTTCCCCCGCGCGCTTCGACAGTTTGTCCGGTTCAAAGGCGAGCCACACGACGATATGCGTGTCGAGAAGAATCATTCGGGCAGATTCCAATCCGAGAGGGGAATTGTGTTCTCGATGTCTCCAACAATGCGGCCTTTTCCCGCCAGAAAGCCGAAGATTTCGTCGTCTCTGGACTCAACCCTTATGACGAGAGCAACCGGTTTCCCGTGCTTTGTTACCATCAATGGCTGGCCACTTTCGGCGACGTGGTCCATCAAGGCCAGGCATTGCGCCTTGAATTGACCGGCGGGAATCTTCTGCATTGGACCTCCTCCGTTGATATGGTCATAATAATATGACCATAAGCGGAAAGCAAGGACCGGTTGCGGCAATGCCCTGGCTCTTGTGATCTTCGTCCCTGAATTCTTACGCTTGGGCGTTCCTCCTGTGATCTAGATCGTGTCGCTTGTGATACCTGTCACTGCCAGCAAATCTCGAAAAGAATCACCTTGAGAATGCGATCCTCCGCAAAGGCTGTGGGAACGGCGGAATGGGCAGGGAACTGCCGGTGAGCGGGCGCGCCCGCATTCGCCCCAGGGAAGGAAGACGGCGGAATGAACCAAGCCGCGGTAAAGACAGTCGACAGTGATCAGTGGTCAGTTGTCAGAAAGACAGGGATCAGGGGGCAGGGATCGGGGATCAACGCCCGAATCGCGCTGGTTGTTCTGAGCCTGGCTTTTCTGGCGGTTGCGCCCCGCTGGCTTGGCGCGCAGGACTGCCTGACCTGCCACGGCGACTCGAGCATGACCGACGCGAACGGGCACAGCATCTTCGTCGACCAAACCAAATTCAGTTCGAGCATCCACGGCAGCCTGGAATGCTCGAACTGCCACGCCGACATCAAGGGCTATCCGCATCCCGACAAGATTGCGCCGGTGGACTGCAAGACCTGCCACGCCGACCAGGCGGACCAGCTCAAAAGCAGCGTGCACGCCGACACCAGGGAACATCCCTGCACAAGCTGTCACGGCAACGCGCATGAGATCTTTCCCAAGGCCGACGCGCGTTCGGCCGTCTATCCGCTGAACGTGCCCAAAACCTGCGGCCAGTGCCACGGCACGAACGGCATGGCGGGCAAGCATGGATTGGCGAGCGTCTATCCGAATTACATCGATTCCATTCATGGCTTCGCGCTGAGCAAGGAGGGGCTGCTGGTGGCGGCCAACTGCCAAAGCTGCCACGGCTCGCACAAGATTCTGCGTCACACCGATCCCGCGAGCCCGACCTATAAATCGAACATCCCGCAAACCTGCGGCAACTGCCACGCCCAGATCAACGCCGACTACCAGGCCGGCGTGCACGGGCAGGCCATCGCCAGGGGCGACCTGAAGGCGCCGGTCTGCTCGGACTGCCACACCGCGCACGCCATTCTGCAGCCCACGGAATCGGCCTTCCGCATGCAGTCCACGCCCATCTGCGGCAACTGCCACAAGGACAAGTTCTCCACCTACCGCGACACCTTCCACTCGCAGCTGGGTTCGCTGGGCGGCTACGTGGAGACGGCGCGCTGCTGGGACTGCCACCAGGCGCACGACGTGCGGCCGGCCAGCGATCCAAGCTCGCCCATCAACCCGGCCAACCTGATCGCCACCTGCGGGCGTTGCCACGCGGGCGCCAACGCCAGTTTCGTGCAGTACCAGCCGCACGCCAATGCGCGCGACCGCAAGCTGAATCCGGGGCTTTATTTTGTGCGCCTGTTCATGAACCTGCTGCTGGCCAGTGTGCTCACGTTCTTCATGTTGCACACCATCCTGTGGCTCATCCGCTCGCGCTTGAGCCAACTGAAGAACCGAGCGGACAATGGAGGAAAGCATGACTGAGCTGGAGCCAGCGGGTGCAACCACGAAGAACGGCGCCCCGGAAAAGTACTACGTGCGCTTTACGCGCGAGCAGCGCTACATGCACGCGGCGCTGTTCACCTCGTTTCTGGGTCTCGCGGCCACGGGCCTGCCCATGCGCTTCAGCGAGAGCTTCTGGGCGCGCAGGTTTGCCACCGCCGTGGGCGGATTCGGAAGCATCCTCTTTCTGCACAAGTTCTTTGCCGTGGTGCTGACCATTGCCTTTCTGTTGCATCTCAAGGAGATCTTTCAGCGCGGCGTGATCAACCGCGAAAAGGGCGTCTTCTGGGGCCCGGCCTCGATGGTCGCCAACTGGAAGGACGTCAAGGACATCTTCGGCCACATGCGCTGGTTCCTCGGCCTGGGTCCCAAGCCGAAGTTCGATCGCTACGCTTACTGGGAGAAGTTCGACTACTGGGCGGTCTTCTGGGGCATGATCGTCATCGGCTTCTCGGGCTACGCCATGTGGTTTGCGCCGTTCTTCGCGCACTTCCTGCCCGGATGGGCGCTCAACGCGGTGCTCGTGATCCACAGCGAAGAGGCCCTGCTCGCGGTGCTCTTCATCTTCTCCATCCACTTCGTCAACACGCACCTCAGGCCCGACAGCTTCCCCATGGACATGGTGATCTTTACGGGCGTGGAAAGCGAGGCGGAGTTCGAGCACAAGCGCACGCTCGAATTCGAGCGCAACGCCGCGCGCGGCGAGCTCGAAAAGAAGGTGGGAATTGCGCCGCCGCTGTGGCTCTTGAACTTCTCGAAGGTGGTTGGTTTCACGGCGATTTTTATTGGGTTTATGCTGCTGGTGCTGACGCTGACGGCGTATTTCAGCTGAGAAAAACAGCTGTCAGCTTTCAGCTTTCAGCTTGTGTATTCGGGACAGTAAGCGCATCGCATCTGCCGGTGTAGCGCCGGCCTCCAGGCCGGGGCCCCCAAGGAACGGTCTTTGTTCCTTGGGGTGGGAGGCCGGCTGTCGTGCGGGCGTCCACGCCCGCACATCACCGCTCACAACCGCGCTCTGTGATCCTGAGCGACGGCCGCTCGCCAAGGCGAACGGCCGAGCCGAAGGATCTGCGGTTGTCCCTCGGCGAACCTGGACTTACCGCCCGAGTTTGTCAGAAGAGATGCTTCAGGTTGCGCCGTCCATCGACGACTCTGACGATTTCGACTTCACGCACCGGCCCGTCGTCGGAGTCAGGGTGGATTTCGTAAAGAACCAAGTACGGCCATTCGACGAGAATGCGGGCAGACGGTCGAATGTCTGGTCTGCGCTGAAAGAGCCGAGGATTTCGAGCCAGCATTTCCACGCTGGCCTGCAACCTGGCAAGAACACGATCCGCCGCCGCGGGACTGTCCAGGGCGATGAAGGAGTAGATTCCGATCAGGTCTTCCTCGGCCTGCGGCGTCCAAACAAGCTCAATCGCCATAGGCCCTTGCTTCACCTGTCTTGGCCAGCCGCTTTCGCGCTTCACGCTTCACTTTGCCAAAACTCACCTTCCGAGGCTGTCCACTGGCCTTGCCCTCGTCCCACAACTGCCGCAAGCGGAGGATGTCCTCCCGGCGCAGTTCGCGTTTGAACTGCCAATCGCGCACCGCCTCGCGTACAACCTCGCTGGTCGTGGCGTACTCACCGGATTCCACGGCAGCCTTGAGCGCATCAAGCTGCTCGCCGGTCAATGCGATGCTTACCTTCTGCACATCGGGCATGGGCGAATCCCCCTGGAGCAAATTTTACTACTTTAGAGCAATTGCGGCTTTGCTGGGCTTCCGCATTCACGTGACCGCGCGTATCGCGCATGAATTCACCGTTTTGAATTCGTACCAGGTTGGCACGAAAAAAGACTGAAAGCTGATAGCTGAAAGCTGAAAGCTGCCCTTGTGACTCCAGTCACGGCAGGAAATCTCACTTCGGCATCTCCTCAAAGTGTGAACGTTGCTCGTAGGTTTTTCGCTCTTATCTTCGTTCTGTTCTTTCTTGCCTCGGCCTCGAGCGCACTCTCCGCGCAAAAGCTCAAGGACGCGGACTGCCTCACCTGTCACGCCGACCCGACGCTGACCACGGCGGATGCGAACGGCTCCACGGTGAGCCTCACTGTCGATGAAAACAAGTTCAAGCACTCGGTGCACGGGCGCATGTTTGCCTGCGTGGACTGCCACAAGGACGTTCGTAGCCTGGCGCACGAGAAGCCGCCGGAAAAGGTGAGCTGCGCCCAGTGTCACGCCGATGCCGCAACGGCCTACGCGCACTCGACCCACGCCAAGGCGAGCAAGACCGGAAAAAATCCTGCGGCTACGTGCGAGGATTGCCACGGCGACGCGCACCAGATCGAAGGCGGCGGCGATCCAGGGTCGCCGGTGAACCACTCGAACATTCCGGCCACCTGCGGCCGCTGCCACGGGCAGACGTTCCTGATGGAGTCGAACGGCGAAAGCACGCAGCCCTTCCTCTCTTATCAATCGAGCGTGCACGGCCGCGCCGTGGCCAACGGATCGAAAGAGGCCGCGGTGTGCACCGACTGCCACGGCACGCACCAGATTCTGCCGGCCAACGATTCCAAGTCGCCGATCTCGAAGTTTGCCGTCGCGCAGACCTGCGGCAACTGCCACGCCGATGTGGCCAACACGTTCAACGCGAGCATTCACGGCCAGGCGCTCAGCCGCGGCAATGCCCTCGCGCCCACCTGCACCGATTGCCACGGAATCCACTCCATCAAGGCGCACACCGATCCCAACGCGCAGGTCGCGGAACAGAATGTTTCGCGCGATATCTGCGCCCGCTGCCATGAAGGCGTGCGGCTTTCGCAGGAGTTCGGCGTGCCGGGCAACCGCGTGACGACTTATTTCGACAGCTATCACGGCCTGGCCGCGGAGGGCGGGTCGGTGGTGGCGGCGAACTGTTCCAGTTGCCACGGAGTGCACGACATTCTGCCTTCGAGCGATCCGCGCTCCACGATCAATTCCGCCAATCTGGACGCGACCTGCGGCAAGTGCCACCAGGGCGTGACGCAGAAGTTCACGCGCACGCCGGTGCATCTGGTGGCGGGCACGCGCGCCGGCGACATCGATTCCGTTGCCGTGCGCTGGGTGCGGTGGATTTACATCGTCCTGATTCTGGTCGTGATCGGAGCGATGTTCCTGCACAACGCCATCATCTGGCGATTCAAGGCCGTGGCGCGGCGGCGCACCATGAACCCGTTCATGACGCGCATGACGGTGAACCAGCGCTGGCAGCATCTCATCCTGCTCTCGAGCTTCATCATTCTTGTGATCACCGGCTTTGCACTCAAGTTCCCGGAGACCTGGTTCGCGCACACGCTGGGCATGGGCGAGCACCTGCGCGGCATCATTCATCGCATCGCCGGCTGCGTGCTGATCGCGGCGGGGATTTATCACGTGTTCTATCTCGCCATGGCGCGCGAGGGCCGGCGGCTTTTGCGAGACATTGCCCCGCGGCCCCGCGATCTCTTCGACCTCTGGGGCACGATGCGCTACTACCTCGGCCTGAGCAAAGAGAAACCGAAGTTCGGCCGCTTCAGCTACGGGGAGAAGGCCGAGTACTGGGCGCTGGTCTGGGGCACGGCGCTGATGGGCGTCACCGGCATCATGATCTGGGCCAAGGTCTGGGTCGGCGACCTCGTGGCGCGCTGGTGGGTCGACGTGGCCACGGCCGTGCACTTCTACGAGGCGATTCTGGCCACGCTGGCCATTCTCGTCTGGCATTTCTACCAGGTCTTCTTCGATCCCGATGTGTATCCCATGAACTGGGCCTGGTGGGACGGCAAGATGCCGGTCGAACACTATAAGCACGAGCACGAGCTGGACGCGGAATCGCTCGAAGCAACGGACGGAAAGGCCGCGGATTCCGGGCCGGCCTCGAAGTAGGCGCAGCCACTGGCGACGCGGGCCGGATGCGGCAAGCCCCTACTCAGGTCGCCGTCACAATCGACTGCGCCCAGTCCATCGCGTCCCAGTAGGACTTGGCGATGAAATCCTGGTCGATGCCGAGCTGGGACGACAGGGTCTCGATCTTGGGCCAGATGCCTGCCTCCATGGCGAGCATCAGATCGTATACCGGCGCCAGCGGACCCTTATTTTCAAGAAGAACGGTCTTGGAGTCTTCTTCGAGCGGCAATCCCTCCAGCACCTCCTTCATGTGGATTTCCAGGATCGCATCCATCAACGAAAGCAACCCCATCTGGAAGAGGTCCGCGTCGCCGTAATCCACTCGGGTTCCGATCGATTCGGCGAAGCGCGCGCGCACCAGCGACGCCAGCGCCAGATCGGAGGGCTTGTTCCGCGACAGCTCCAGCATGCCGCTCAGCCGGCACCAGCGGCGGATTTCGTTTTCGCCCAGGATGGTCAGCGCCTGGCCGATGTTCTTGACCTCGCTGCGCAGGCCGAAGAGCGCTGAGTTCAGGTAGCGCAGCAGGCGATAGTAGAGCATGGGATCGGACTTGATAATCTGTTCCAGTTCTTTCCAGTCCAGATTCGGCCGCGAGATGGCTCCGAGCAGCCGCAGGTACACGGTGCGATAGGATTGCGCGCCGCGCGCGCGCATCATCTCCGGCTTGCGGAAGAAGTATCCCTCGAAGTAGCTGAATCCCTCGCTCTTGGCGAACTCGAAGTCGTCGCGCGTCTCCACTTTCTCGGCGATCAGGCGCGGGCCGCGGGTGCGAAAGCGCTGAGTCAGCGAGGAGATTTCGGCCAGCGCCGGCCCCTTCAAGTCGATCTTGACATAATCCGCGATTGCCTCCAGCTCCTCCCGGGGATCGTTGTTGCGGAAGTTGCTGAGCGCAAGCCCGCAACCGGACTCCTTTAACTTTTTGCAGGCGCGCACCGATTCGGCGTCCATCGCAACCGAATCCGGAATCTCCGCGATCACCTTGTCCGGCGGCAGCAAGGCCAGATAATCGCCGATCAGGATCTCGCGCGTGGTCACGATGAATGCCGGGAGGCCATTGGAGAGAGTCGCGAGGCCGATCAGGCTCGACATATCGATCACGCCCCGGCTGGCCACATCGCCCTCAACCTGCGGAAAGCAATTATTCAGGCCGGCGCGGAAAAGCAGCTTGTAGCCAAAGACTTTCTCGTCTCTGGTAAGAATAGGCAGCCGGGCGGCAAAGCGGGAGGGCTTCTGCTCCTCATTGAATTCGAACAGCGACATGGAATCCCCTAAGCGACCTATCGGATCAAAAGGCGACTGTCTTTAGTGTCCCGGCCAGAAACGCCGGCCGCGAGTAAGCGGGAGCCCTTCAAGACCTGTTTCAAGGAGCGGTTTCATGCCTGGGTGTGGAACGCGGCAAAGCCACTTGCGCAAGCCTCGCGAAGGCAACGCTCCCGGCTCATTGGGGATAGTTCCACCCCATCTTTGCCACAAAAACAAAGGCGCGGTGAAAATGGGGCGCTTCGATCAAAGATACGGTTCGGGGAGATTTTCCAGGTCGGAATCGGGCGATTCCGACTTGAGCCACTCGGGAATCTTCAGGCCTTGACTCCATGCCATCTGGATACCCGCTTGAATTTGCGACAGTTCCTGGTCCAATCTTTCGACCACTGAATAAGGAATGATCCGGAATCCGCGTTCCGTTCCGGACAAAAGAACCATATCGGTCTCCAACCCGATGCCGGAAACGGCTTCCCGGACCCCCCTGAAGATGAACCCGGCTTGCACGATCGCCTTGGTTCGATTGGGCAGGCTGAAGTAGACTCCCGAATAGAGCTTGTCGGTGAGGTAGTAAGCCAAATCCCGCCCCGTTCCTTCGCAAAGATAGGCATTGGCGGGATAGAGAGTGTCGCCGTAATTGCCATAGAGAGCGGTGGTAATCTCGCCCTTGTGCTCGCCGAAGGATGCGGCGACGATCAGGCTTATGCCGCGCTCGATCTCGTCGGATCGGCCCCAGATCATCTCTTCATGCAGCGGCCGCAGCGCTGCGCCGATGATGGATTGATGCTCCGCGCGCAGATCCTTGCCTTTTTTCTCCGCCTCTTGCAGAGATTGGCGAATCTGGGGCAGGGCATTGGCCAGAATCGGCGACGAACCCGTCCCGGCAACCACGTAGCTCGAGCTCGACAGGCTGAAGCGGTCGATTTTCTCTACCGAGTGCTTGCCCGCGCCGGTCAATTGCTGCCTGTCGGCACAGATCAAAATGCCGCCGCGATGGAGACGAAATCCGGCAATAAGGGCCATAAAAAAGCCTTACAGAAGCTGCCTGGGTTCCGGGCCGGAGACCGGCGTCGGAGCACCTGCAAAGCGCAGCTTCGGGAGTGGCCTAATCTTAGGCCACTTCCGGAGCAGAGGTAAAGCGAAGTCCCCCAAAAGTGTTATTACTCGGAGGGTTTCAAGCGGTCGGTGCCTGCTCGTGGCTCGCCGTCCGCGCCGGGCGCGGCTGCGCTTTGCGGACTCTCGCGCAGATGCCTACATATCGATGTTTCCGTAGATCCAGTTCTGGTCACCTGTGCTCAATCGATAGTGGACGAGCAGGCTGTCTCCGTCGCGCCAGCTTGAACTGCCTGCATCGTAGTACGCCAGCACGATCATGATCTCGGTCCAGTTAGCGAAGACGGGAGTTCCGCTTGACACACTGGAAAGAGGAATCACGGCTTCGATCCTTCCCGTCGCTGGATCCCATTGCGGCGGAATCACCTGGCCGACACTGGAATCCTGCGACCATGCGCCGCCCGCGGCGGTCCAGTGTTCGAAGAGGTCCGAATCGCTGTCGCGCTCCAGCATATACGCCATCGGCCTGCGCAGCGATTCTCCCGAAAGGCCGATCCTTGTGCCGGAAGCGTTCGGATTGGCGAAATCCTGGCTGTAGACGCGCAACGCGAAGAGCGGCTGCTGCTGAAATGCGGAGAGTTGATTCGCGGCGCTATCGACGCGCAGGTAGAGATTGGAGCCGTCGTTCGCAACATACACCCTCTTGATCTGGTAGGTCGCGGATGGCGCCAATGTGGTCTGCGGACCGACGAAGTAGGGAACGTTGCTCCACTGGTCCCAGTCATTCGCCGCGGTAAAGCTCACATTGATGCTCTTCCACGTGCCGGCGTTGTAGATGGGTGGAACAATGCCGAGGGCATACTGCTCTTGGTAGATGAGGGCTGCAAGGACGAAGGAAGAGGCTGTCAGCGGCTCGCACATCGAGCTGACGCAAGGTTCGAGCGTCACATTGGAGACGGCTTCTCCGGAAGGCATGTAGCCTGCGCCCGTGATGCTTGCCAGCCATTGCAGCCGCGCAAACGCGGTGGCTACGTCGCCGGTGAGAATCTCGTAGATTGCCACCCACATGCTCATCTGCGGCCACGAAGGCTCGGGTCCGAGCGCCTCGTTGCCTCCGGGGCTCCACGCGCCGGTGTAATAGAACGTATCTCCGAGGTACCGGCAGAGCCCATAAGTCTGCTTGGTGAGAGTGTTTACGACTGTCGAGATGTGATCGGATGCCCGGCCGGACTCATGGTCGACCGCGCCCAGGGCAATCAGCACGTTCGAGGAGGAGTCGATGAGCGGCTGTACGCTGTTGTCCGCGTTGACGCCGCGATTGTAGTAGGAAAGCGGATTCCACATTCCCGGTGGATACCAAGTGGACGGCCGTTGCATCGCCGTCATGATGGAGGCCGGACCGCCAGCATACCAGTCCGTCAGGGTTGTCTCTCCGAGAAGCTCCGCCATGCATTGTGTGGCATAAAGGCCGATTACGTACCAGGTCTGCGTGTAGGTATTGTGCTCCAGCCCCAATGCCTCTTCTTCCCAGATGCTGAAGTCAGCCTGTCCGAAGCCGTTGGGCTGGAGATTGCTGAGAATCCAGTCCGACGCGCTCTTTACATTCGGCCACAGATCGGTGAGGAACCCGGTATCGGCCGTCAGGGTGTAGTGCCGATACACTCCGTAGATGAATGCGCCGATCGAGTCGTACTCGGGCTCGACGAAAGGCACATAGGCGCTGCTCCACATATCGTAGGTGGTCTTCCACGACCCGTCGCTCCCTTGCAGGCTGGCCAGCCAGCGCAGATGGCTCTCCGCCTCCGCGTGATGTCCGCTCGCGTCCAGGGCAATCGTTGTGATCGCGCTGTCTCGCACCCAATTCTTGTAACCGTAGGCGAAAGGATTGGTGGTGGCGACGAATGCGCCGCTCACCGGATTTTGCACGTTCTTGATCATGATCAGCACGCGATCGAAGAGCGTGTTCAGTCCCGCGTCGTCGAAATCGACACGCTTGCCGTTGCTTCCATTGGTTAGCCATGCGTTATAGGCCGAAGCTGTGGCCGTGAACCACGCATCGCCGGTGGACGCGCGGGCCGCGGCAATCGCAGCCTCTGCGTCCGCCTGGGTTTCAGCGACGCCGATATAGAAGTAGATCGTCTCGGAACTCCCCGGCGCCACCGTGACGCGGCAGTTGAACGCCAGGTCGAGATCGGGGACAGTAAGTTCGGCATTGTTCTCGAGAGTCCCGCTCGCGTCAAAGCTGTACCAGGCAGCGCCGGTCGGGCTGGTCGCCGAAGTGTCGGCTTCATCGCCCACCTGGAAGCCATCGACGGGTTGCAAGGCTCCGAGAAAAAGGAACAGTTGTCCCGATGCCGTCATGTCCGCGATCAATGCATTATTCGTAGTGTCGTACCAGCCGTGAACGGTCTCTGTGCTCTCCACATTGTTGGGGTGTACCTTGTCGAGCACGTTGAAGGTGAGCGCTGCGCCGGTGGGATTGGCCAGCGTGTAGGCAACGACAAAGAATGGCTGATTGGGCGGCGCTGCATAGCTTCGTGAGAGAGTCATCGCGGGCTGGACGCTGGTGCCGGCCCCGGCGCCGGTGTAGTTGAGGTAATTCGTGGTCAGGATGCCGGCGTTGCTCGTTCCGTTCTCGAACCAGCCTTCGCAATCGAAGTTCGACATCTGGTTGTACTTGATGTTGTTCGTCTCATCCAAAAAGAACCCTTGGTACTCCACGATCTGATTCACGCCCCTGCGCGCCAAAGAACCGCCCAGATAATGCAACTCGCCCAGGCATGGGCCCTGGGTTGACGAATCAAGCTGCGTCAGCTTGCCTGCCTTCCAGACGCCCATCATATTGTTCCAATTGGAGAGGTAGAGTGCGCGTGTCGATGTCGTCGAGGGATTGGTAGTACCCATGGCTCACCTGCTTCCGTGGATTGAGATTCGAGTCTGCACAACCGTGCACGTCAAGAGAGGCAGAATTGGGACGCGGAACGGGCTGCCAGCAGCGCAAATCAGGGAACAGGGGACAGAAGAACGCTAGGAATCAAGGGATGAATCCCTGGGGAGCGAAGCTTTGCTGAACTGGACTTCTCTGAAGGCCGGCCGCAACCTATCTAGAACCATGAACAAGAACCTTCCTCGTGTCAAGGAATTTCTTGGCTCAGAAGCAAGGAGCCCTCGGCGACGGTCGCCAGAAGTCAACTCCAGCCACTGGATTCTTGGGTAAGATCGACCGCATTTCTCACCTGCGGCGGGAACCTGTAGCGCCGGTCTCCTGACCGGCTGTAGCGGGGGTCTCCCGACCCCCGCAGTGCAGGCGGCGGTTGATTTCCCCTGCCGTCGAGGCATCTGTGAGGAATGCGGCCTAGCTGCACCCGCTCGTCGAGCCGCAGCTCATGCAGCGGTAGCAACTGCCGTTGCGCACCATAATCGCGCCGCAGACGTTGCAACTGGGCGCGTCGCCCATGTCGTACATGGAGCGCATGGCGTCGGCTGCGTGGTAGAGGCCGCGGTCCTGCAGGGTCGGCGCCTGCTCGTGGCTCGCCGTCGCCCGCGCCGGACGCGGTTGCAGCTCGGGTGCAATGCCGCCGCCCGCCGCGCTGACGTGCCCGCTCACTTGCCCACTCACTTTATTGAGCCGCTTGGCCACTTCCTCGGCCAGACGCGCCAGGCGATCGTTCGACGAGGCCGCGTGCTCCTCTTCGAGGTCGCTCTCCGGCAGCAGGCTGGGCGAGGCGGGCAGCGCCGGAGCTTTGGGCGCGAAACCCGCGAAGAGCGCCAATTGCTCGCCCGACAGGAAGCGCAGGTTGAGCCAGCGGAAGATGTAATCCATCAGGCTCTTGGCGTAGCCGATCTGCTCGTTGCCCGTCCAGCCCGAGGGTTCGAAGCGCGTGTGCGCGAACTTTTCGCAGAGCACCTTGAGCTGCACGCCATGCTGCAAGGCGAGCGAAACCGAGGTGGCGAAAGCGTCCATCAGGCCCGAGACCGTCGATCCCTCCTTGGCCATGCGGATGAAGATCTCGCCCGGCTGGCCGTTGGGATAAAGCCCGACCGTGATGTAGCCCTCGTGCCCGGCGATGGAGAACTTGTGCGTGATCGACGCGCGTTCCGACTGCAGGCGATGGCGCACGGCGCGCGGCGGCGCGTTCAGGTCCTGCTCCTGCTTGCTTGTCTCGTCAACGCCCGTTTCCGCATCGACCGAAGGCGTAGCCGTCAACACGGGAACCGCGGCGGCCGTGGCGATCTCTTCGAGCGACTTCTCAAAGGCCTGCGCGGCCACGAGCAACTGCTTCGCGTTCACCTCCAGCTTGCCGGTCGCGTGCGCTTCGAGCGCCTTCAGATCGGCTTCGGCAGCGGGTTGCGACAGGGACAGGTGGCTGAGCACGCGGCTGCCCGCGAGATCGAGCGCCGAAGGTTCCTTCTTCGCGTCCATGCTCGTGTTCAGCGGCTGCGTTCCCTTGGAGCCGTCGCGGTAGATGGCCACCGCTTTGATGCCCTGCCGCCAGCTCTCGGCATAGGCCTCGGCCACCTCTTCAATGGTGGCTTCATGCGGCAGGTTCACCGTCTTCGAGATGGCGCCCGAAAGGAACGGCTGCGCCGCCGCCATCATCTTGATGTGCCCCATGTAGTGAATGGAGCGGGTGCCCTTGGCGGGCTTGAACGAGCAATCGAAGACCGGCAGGTGCTCCGGCTTGATGCCCGGCGCGCCCTCGATAGTGCCCGTGGCGTCGATGTAGCTGACGATCGCGTTCACATCGTCGCTGGAGTATCCGAGCTTGAAGAGCGCTGCGGGCACGGTGTTGTTCACGATCTTGATCATGCCGCCGCCCACCAGCTTCTTGTACTTCACCAACGCCAGGTCCGGCTCGATGCCCGTGGTGTCGCAATCCATCATGAAACCGATGGTGCCCGTTGGCGCGAGCACCGTGACCTGCGAGTTGCGATAGCCGTAGCGCTCGCCGTAGAGCAGCGCCATATCCCAGCACTCGCGGCTGGCGTCGAGCAGCGCCCCCAACTGAGCCTCGACCTGCGGCGCCATGAACGGCTCGCCCAACGCGCGCGACGTGCCGATGTTGTTCACTTCCGCGCGATGCATGCGGATCACGTCCAGGAACGGCTCGCGGTTGACGTAGTAGCCGGGGCAGGCTCCGCCCTGGTGCTCCACCGACGCCGTGAGCGGCGTGGCCGAAGCCACCGGCGCGCACTGCGCGGCGATGACCGCCGACTCCAGATACGCCTGACCGCACATGATGGCCGTCATGGCGGCGGCCAGGTCGCGGCCGGCCGCGGAGTCGTAGGCCAGGCCAAACGACATCAGCAGCGCGCCCAGGTTGGCGTAGCCCAGGCCCAGCGGCCGGTAGTCGTGCGAGTTGCGCGCAATGGCCTCGGTCGGGTAGCCCGAGTTGTCCACCAGGATCTCCATGGCCGTAATCAGCACCGAGATGGCGTGCCGGTAGGCGGCGATGTCGAAGGCGCCCGCGGGCGTGACGAAGCGCATCAGGTTCAGGCTCGCCAGGTTGCAGGCCGAGTTGTCCAGGAACATGTACTCGCTGCATGGATTCGAAGCGTTGATGCGCGCCGAGTTCTTACTGGTGTGCCACTTGTTGATGACGTCGTCGAACTGCATGCCCGGATCGCCGCACTCCCACGTGCACTTGGCGATCTTCTGCATGATGTCGCGCGCCTTGTAGATTTCAACCGGCTTGCCGCCCTTCACCGTGTAGGTGGTGAAGTCCCCGTCGGTCTCGTAGGCGTGCATAAACTCGTCGCTCACACGCACGGAGTTGTTCGCATTCTGGTAGAAGATCGATGAGTAGGCCTCGGAATCGGGGCCCGAACCGTCGTAGCCGGCCTTGATGAGGGTGAATGCCTTGGCTTCCTCGGAGGCCTTGCACTCGATGAACTCCACGATGTCGGGGTGGTCGGCGTTGAGGATGGCCATCTTGGCCGCGCGCCGGGTCTTGCCGCCGCTCTTGATCACCCCGGCAAAGGCGTCGAGGCCGCGCATAAAGCTGAGCGGGCCGCTGGCCGTGCCGCCGCCGGTCACCGGCTCGCGGCTGGAGCGCAGCGAGCTGAAGTTGGTGCCGGTTCCCGATCCGTACTTGAAGAGCATGGCCTCAGTGCGCGCCAGGTCCATGATCCCTTCCATCGAATCCTCGACGGAGTTGATGAAGCATGCCGAGCACTGCGGGTTCCTGTAGCCGGTGGCCGAGTAGCGCACGCCGCCCGTCACCGGGTCCCAGTGCCAGTTCTGGCCTTCCGCATCCGGCTCCAGCCGGTCGCAGCCCACGTTGAACCATACCGGCGAGTTGAAAGCCGCCTTCTGCGTGAGCAGCATGTGCGCCAACTCGTCGTGGAAGATTGCCGCATCCACGGGCGTAGCAAAGTAGCCGCCCGCGATGCCCCAGTCGCGGATGGTCTCGGCCACGCGCCCCACCAACTGGCGCACGCCGGTTTCGCGCTCCGGCGCGCCCAACCGCCCGTGCAGGTACTTGGAGGCCACAATGTTGGTCGCCGTCATCGACCAGTCCACGGGCACTTCCACGTCCTTCTGCTCGAAGATCGTGTTGCCCTTGGTGTCGGTGATAGACGCCGTCCGGCGCTCCCACTCGAGCTCGGCGTAGGGCGAAACGCCCTCGGTCGAAAAACGGCGGGTAAAGGTCAGGCCCTGCTGAGCGCGCACGACGGATTGGAAGGCAGCGGTCGAAGTCTGAAGTTGAGCCTCGTTCATCTAAATCCTCTCCATGAAGCAAAATTCGGTGAAAGCAGCCGCGATCCGGCCTCCGCGCCGGAGAATGGGACAGCCTGCAAGGTCTTGAAAACGAACAGAAAACGGGGATAAAACACGCCGCGAGTTTTCGGGCTCGTCGCGGCTCTTTTCTGCGCCCCTCTGGGCCGCTTCTTCGTTACAGTCCGATTACAGCCGCAGATGAAAAAATACCGCTGTCTGTGGTGCATGTCAACAACAAACCACAATATCTTGTATTTTGTTGGTATTTCCCGCACCTGATCTCTAAACACCGCCATTTGCCTGTGGAAAGCTCCAAACAGCCTTGTCTGGCGTGGGGCTGCGCGGTCTGTTTTGCATCGGAATCGAGGCAAACCCAAAGCCCGAACCTCTCACAGATCCTCGAATACCGTAGCGCCGGTCACCAGGCCCGTGTACCGCCGGTCGCCAGACCGGCTGTAGTGCGGGTCTCCTGACCCGCACACGCGGGCCCCTTCTTACCGGCGTGACCCCGCAGCCTCCCCGGCCCTCAGTAGCTGCATAAAAACTCAGCGTCCGGACGCTCAACGTGAAAGGGCACGACTTGAGTCGTGCCGAAGGTGCAGCAAAATCAACACGGGCTTTAGCCCCTGCGCGATTCACCGTCTTAGCGTAGCCCTTCTTGAAGCCCACTCACAAGGCGCAGGACTGGTGCAGAATGGCGCCTCGCCTGTGCGAATTGTGGAGATCGGGGGCGGGACTTGACGTTTTCTCGGGCCTAAGCCTCAAAACGCGATTGCAAGGGCAGCATCCGCTGGTGCAGGACGCGGACGATGAGAATGCCATCTGTGCGCTGAAGGTAGAACACTACATGCTTTTCGACATTGAATCGACGCAAGCCCGAGGAAAGCGAATCGCAGCGCATTCCAATCAACGGATTCCGAACGAGCAGATCGAACCCTTCCTGCAACCTCGCCAGGTAGGCATCCGTCTGTCGTAAGCCCCAGGCTCTCGTTGTGTATTCTGCTATCTCGTCAATGTCCGCTTCTGCCTCGATCGAAATCCGAACTTTCGGCATTCTTACGCAACTTTCTTAGAGAGACCGTATTTCTTTCGGATTCGCTCGAAAACGTCTTCCTTCGCAATTCCGCTGTCGAGTCCTTTTTGAATCGCAGCCCGCAGGCGCTCCATCTTCAACTCGTCCCTTTCCTCGCGCTCCAAAACGCGCAGCGCCGATCGCATCACCTCGCTGGCGTTGGCGTAGCGTCCGCGCTTCACGCTTCGGGCCACAAAGCGGTCGAGTTCTTTGGTCAAATTCACATTTCTGGTCGGCACAGCAGGCACCTCAGAGGCAGTATAGGACGGTTGGCAGAGCTTGCCAACCGCGCGGCGCGCCCTTTCGAAGATGCGGAGACGGGGAACCTTGAATGACGCCGGCGCCGCCACCCGCGGGCCCGACGCGCCGCCCTCCCTCAATCACCGTCCAGGCGCAGCCCTTCTTGAAGCCCCCTCACAAGACGCAGAACCGGTGCATTCCCGGTGGGTGCCTGTGCGAACTGTGGAGAAAGAAGATGAATTACGCGAACGAACTCCGCCGGATCGAGTCACTTTCTTTCGTCACCCTGAAAAGCCGTGCCCCTCCAAGCGCAATGGCGGGCTCCGGGCTTCAAGATAAAAATGCACGCCCCCATACCCTGTGCGGTATGGGGGCGTCGCGTTCAATGCCGGAGAACCGGAGTTGCGTTCCAGGTAATGGAAGGAACCTGATTGTCGTTCTAAAGCCCCGGCGCCAGCCTGCGCCGCCCGGCAAGCAGCAAAGCGAACAAACCGGAGCCGAGAAGCATCCAGGTTCCGGGCTCGGGAACGGTAGTAGAACCGGTCGTCGTCACGTCGGTCGAGGTGATCGAGAAATCAAGTGCTGCCCCGACTGTATTGAGATCGTCGTAAAAGATCTGAATCGTGTTGTTGCCCTCCGGGACCGTCGGCGTTGTGCATGGTACCGAGGAGTTTCCATGGACACCGCCATCGTCGCAGGCGATGGTTCCGTTGATATAGACGAAGGCATTGTCGTCCGAACCGATACTGAAGCTCAGGGTCTCGGTGGTGGGCGCAGACAGGGTGCCGTAGAAGTAGGCGGTTTGAAAGCCGGCTGTGCCTCCGTCACCCCCCCCGGTTCCGTTGGGCGGATAGAACGCGTTGTTCGCGATCGGCAAAGGGACTGTGCCCGTTCCCGTTTCGGTCAGAGAGGAATTTAACGTGGGATCCCAATAGGTGAGTTCATCGGTCGAAGTGTCGTATACGGTTGGTATCGGTGACCCAGTCATGCCCGACACGTTCAGGATCGGCATCCCGTTCGGACCGAGGCCGGACTCCACCTCATTGTCGCTGGTGCCGCAGCACAATTGGTTCGCATCCGGAAAACTGCTGGACATCGTGTAGTAAATGACATTGAGAGTGCTGGTGGCATGCGCCGCGGGTGGCGCTGCAATCAGCAAAGCCGTAGCGGCGACGGCAGCAACAAGCAAAAAACCTGAAACGGAGATACGCGGGAATCGCATGTCTTTCGACCTCCTGGGTCAATTGGTTCGTCCAGCACGCGAGGAACGGGCCAGGGTGGAGTTTTCCGGAGCCTGCGATTGACTTTTCACAAGTTGATGACCTGGATGCACTTGCAGGTGAAATCAGGGAGCCCGAGATCGCCGCAACTTGTTGATTTTGAGAGAAGCTCGACAAAGCCAATGGCAAGCCTGGAGGCTTGCAAGTACTTGCTGTTCGTATACTATTTTCGAGCCGTGCTCGTCAAATATTTTTTTCGTTAGGATTTGTTAGTTTTTCGGCCTTTGCGGCGGATTCCATAGCACTTTCGAAATGGTGTAGACCGAAGCCGCATCTGCTGAATGGACTCTTCCCCTCCGGGGTCCCCAACGACAGGTCTTCGTCGTTGGGGTGGAAGTAAAATCCGCATCCACGGCTCTCAAGAGTTCACAGTATTTCCGAAGATGCCGTAGGATGGGAAGCCGAACTGAACCGGTGAGCGAAGGAAACTGCCGGAAACCCTTCGGCCTCCCTCCGCTGCGCTTGGGCCGTTCAGGACGTCAGTGCGTGGAGCGGGGACGGCGGTGGAGAATCCCTCTCATTGAGCTCTTCGCCGCCTAACTCCCGCACGGGCCTCCCAGAAACACCCCCCCAATGTTCTTGCAAGTGACCGGGTCAGTGAAGATGCAGGTCGGCTCGCCGCTCATAGGATCGCTGCGCAGACAGGCGCCGGCAGCCTCGGGAGCTGAGGCGGCCGCTAGCGCCGCCGCTTTGGCAACTCCTTCCAAATGTTCATTCAAGGCCACTTGTTTCGGTTTGATTTCCATGGCTCAATCTCCTTCACTTTATTTACTTGCTGGGGGTCGGAGTGTACTTGATGCTCAATCCAACGTTGACGTAGTTTTTGTTGAATCCCTTCGGTGGGATTTCATAATGGTTGTCAACCGCCTGCAGCCCGACGCTCCAGGTGGGTGTTACCGGGTGAAATGCGTCAAAAGTCCCATATGCCTGCCAGGAGTTGGATCGATTGAACACGGGAACCGCGCCGACCTTGAAATCGATGCTTGAGGGCCCCACCACCCGGCCGGGAGCTGGCGATGCCGCGCACAACGCACCCATGCCAGGCCCTGGAAAGCACTTGCTATAACTGACGCTGAGGTTGCTGCCGGCGAGCAGTACGGTCGGCCCGGGTGCGTTCATCGCTTAATGGATCGCTCGAATATCGAAATCGGTCTCCACGTAGGAGTTCTTTCCTTGAGGAACCGCAAAAGTCTTGGCGCCGCCCAGGCCGTATTCCTGGTCGACAATAATGCCTTGGGAGTTGTTCCTATACGCGTTGCCCCTCATATAAATCCCGCCTGAGCCGCCGATGGTGAACATCTGCTGCAAAAAGCCGCTGTAAACCTGCGTCACGTTCGAGGAGTTCGCCGCCGCCTTCCACTTGTCGTCGTATGAGGCTTGAAGAAAGAGCAAGGTCCTTCCGTTGATCTTTGGTTCATATGCGAAGAAGTTGGGTTTGGCCGAGTAACTCTCGTCTCTCGAGGCGGAGCCCGAGAATCCCATGGATACGGTGAGAGACTCGAGCCCGCGAAGCTGAACGCTTGGTTGCGTAAGCGGTTTAGCAGACGGAGAGGCAATCGATCCCGCGGCCGGCGGTGACGGGCGGCTGGCTTCTTCAATGTTGCGCACGTTGCACACCGAGATCACAATCTGGCCGAAGCTGGAAGAATTGAGTGTAAGCGAACTGGAGTTGCTGGAAATGACTGATCCTTGCGCAACCTCGCCGTTCGTCATTGTGATGGTGATATTGGTGCCGGGCGGAATCGGTTTTACGGGCGGGCATGGCGAACTCGTCTGCGAGCGCGCGAGGATACACACCAGGTTGAGCAGAAGGCTGGCTGCCGCCATTCCTGATGATCTGGGAACACGGTGATCCATCTGAAGCCTCCGAAGCGCGTCAAGAGCCTCAATGCATACCTGACGATGAAGTCGTTTGCTCCTGGTCTCAATAGCGAGCCCAGATCTCATGGTCTGGTAGGATACCTCAAAATGTATCCAGCTTGCCGCAGCATCGGACCCAACAGCCTCCGCCGCGAGTCCCCTATTCCACACGCACGCGTGCCGCGAACGCCAGGTTGCCCCATTCCATGGGCGTCAATGCGCGGCGGCCGCCGTTGCCCGGCCACGGGTCGCGGACGATCACCTCGGCGATTTGCCACGCGCCCGTGGTCATATTGATGTCGCCCGTTATCGCGGTCAACACCGTGGCGTGACTGAGCGCGCCGATAATCAGCGGATCGTCGTTTTTGAGGTCATCGACGGCGGTGTAGATATTCACCGACCGCATGTCGCCAAGGGCACGGAATGACTTGCCGTTGCCGTCCTTCCAGGTGCGGTTCAGGTCGCTCAGGATCTGCATCGGCTGGCCGGGCATGTTGGTGATGGCGCCCCATGTCTCCGCGACGATTCTTTGCTGGCTTACCATGTGCCCATGGAACTCGAACAACATGCTGATGGCGGCGGCCCAGCACCATTCGCTCTGCTGCTGGTAGGCCTGCTGCAAGTTGATGCTCTGAATCCCCGCCGTACAGCGCTCCACATACCCATACGGAGTTTGAGTCGGCTGCGTGCATTGCTGCGCGGCAAAGCCCTTGCGCGCCAAGACGAGACCGGGAAGCGCCGCGGATGCAGCGCTCAAAAAGATGCGACGATTCATGATCCTGCCCTCTTGTTGCGGAACGATTCCATGATCAATGTACTCCACCCCAGCCCACATTTCTGATAGATTTCTCGGCGGCAGAGGAAGTGCCGTTTTCGACCGCCGTCCGCACTGCGGGGGTCTGGAGACCCCCGCTACAGCCGGTCAGGAGACCGGCGGTACAGGTTCTCACCGCGTTTGAGAAATGCAGTCAGAGACCTGGCTGCAAAAAAGGCAACGGCCCCGCGTGCTATTGCACGCGGGGCCGCTTGGGTGAACAAGACTGAAATCAGTTGCCCGACTTGGTATCGATCCTCATGCCGTAGAACGATTTGTGCACGAAGAACACCGACACCAGGAAGAAGGCGACGGCCAGACCCACCGCGAGCTGCGCGTGGTCTTTGCTGAGCGTCACGGCCAGCTCGACGGCCAGCAATCCGAACAAGGTCGTGAACTTGATCACCGGATTCATGGCCACCGACGAGGTGTCCTTGAACGGGTCGCCCACGGTGTCGCCGATCACCGTGGCGTCGTGCAATGGCGTACCCTTTTGCTTCAGGTCGACTTCGACGACCTTCTTCGCGTTGTCCCATGCGCCGCCGGCGTTGGCCATAAAGATCGCCTGGTACAAGCCGAAGATCGCAATCGAGATCAGATAGCCGATAAAGAAGAACGGCTCAATGAACGCGAAGGCGAGCGTAGCGAAGAAGACAGCGAGGAAGATGTTGAACATGCCCTTCTGCGCGTACTTGGTGCAGATTTCGACCACCCGCTTCGAGTCGGTGACCGAGGCCTTTTCTACACCTTCCAATTTGATGTTGGCCTTGATGAACTCGACTGCGCGGTAGGCGCCGGTGGTAACGGCCTGCGTGGATGCGCCGGTGAACCAGTAGATCATGGCGCCGCCGGTGATCAACCCGAGCAGGAAGGGCGCGTGCAGCAGAGAGAGGTTCTCTTTGCCAACGGTCAGTCCGTGCGTCAGGGCCATGATGATGGAGAAGATCATGGTGGTTGCGCCCACCACGGCGGTACCGATCAGCACCGGCTTGGCCGAAGCCTTGAAGGTGTTGCCGGCTCCGTCATTGGCTTCCAGCAGGTACTTGGCGCGTTCGAACTTGACGTCGAATTTGAAGTCCTTTTTCAACTCCGCTTCGATGCCGGGAATGGTTTCGATCAGCGACAATTCGTAGACGGATTGCGCATTGTCGGTAACCGGCCCGTAGGAGTCGACCGCGATCGTCACCGGGCCCATGCCCAGGAAGCCGAAGGCTACGAGGCCGAACGCGAAAACCGCCGGAGCCAGCATTAGGTCCGCCATGGACTGGCCGGTCGAGAAGAAGTAGCCCAGGGTCATGAGGGCGACCATGCTGAGTCCCAGCCAGTAGGCGGAGAAGTTACCGGCCACGAATCCGGAGAGAATGCCCAGCGACGCTCCGCCTTCCTGCGCCGATTTGACGACTTCCTGCACGTGGGCCGACTTGGTGGAAGTGAAGACCTTCACCAGCTCAGGTATGACCGCTCCCGCCAAAGTTCCGCAGGAGATGATGGAAGCCAGCTTCCACCAGAGGGTACCGTCGCCGAGAGTGGGGATCATGAGCCAGGAGACGACGAAGGTGAGGCCGATGGAGATGATGGACGTGATCCATACCAGCGAGGTAAGCGGCGCCTCAAAGTCCATCTCGTCGGCGTTGGCGTATTTGGCCTTGGCGATGGCGCCATTGAGGAAGTACGCGGCGGAACTCGAAACCAGCATGGCCACGCGCATCACGAAGATCCACACCAGCAGTTGCACCTGCGTGGTGGGATTGGGAACGGCCAGCAGGATGAAGGTGATCAGAGCCACGCCGGTCACGCCGTAGGTCTCAAAGCCGTCGGCCGAGGGGCCGACCGAGTCGCCCGCGTTGTCGCCCGTGCAGTCGGCGATGACGCCGGGGTTGCGGGCATCGTCTTCCTTGATCTTGAAGACGATCTTCATCAGGTCGGAGCCGATGTCGGCGATCTTGGTGAAGATGCCGCCGGCAATACGCAGGGCCGCGGCGCCCAGCGATTCGCCGATGGCGAAGCCGATGAAGCATGCTCCCGCATAAGTGACTGGGACGAACAGAAGGATAAACAGCATGATGAGCAGCTCGACCGAGATCAGCAACATGCCGATGCTCATGCCGGCCTTCAAAGGAATGGCAAAACATGGATACGGTTTGCCGCGCAATCCCGCGAAGGCCGTCCGTGAGTTGGCAAAGGTGTTGACGCGAATTCCGAACCACGCCACGCCGTAGCTGCCCAGGACGCCGACCACGCTGAACCCCAGGATGACAGGCAGGGTAACCCAAACATTTCCCACTGGCGCCAGCCATCCGAAGTAGAGCGAGATGATGACCGCGATGAAGAGCCAGAGCCGAGCGATGAACTTGCCCTGCGTGACCAGATAGGTTTTGCAGGTCTCATAAATCAGTTCGGAGATTTCGCGCATCGAGCGATGCACCGGCAGGTTTTTCAACTGCACATAAATCGCCAGGCCGAACAACAGGCCGCCGACGCAAAACAGCAATCCGATGCTCAGCAGCGCATGCCCGTTCAAGCCGAGAAAACTCACGCTCGACAAATCCGGCAGCTTCAGGCTGGCTTCTCCACTCGCTTGCTCCTGCGCGTTTGCGATTGCGGGCAGCAGCAAGCCCAGCAGGACCGCCGCGAACTTCGCCTGCCGCTTCAGGAAGGCCGTCGCGCCCATCCGGATCGCTGAAAGACTCCTCAAAAGCGCGGCCGCAAGCAGCGCGAGCACGCTTACGCCGGCAAAGAAATACACCCAACCCAGTACTGTCACACACCCTCCACACTTATGGTTTTGAAGCCGGAAACTACGGCCCCGAATCGACCTCTCGAACATCCCGGGGAAGCGCCACGGGAAGGCTATCATCCGGTTACGGGGCTGTCGAGTGACCACTGTCACGGCCCTTCCGGCCTTCATCCCGTTTCGGATGCGCTTTCCCGAATTGCGCAGTTTTTCTACTTCCTGTTGGCTACTCCTCACTGCCTCGCCATTATTCGATCGGGATCGCGATCTGGTCGCCGGGCAGGGCAATCCTCAGATTCTCGCCGCCGCCGTTGCGCACCTTGCCGCCGGCGAGTGGATGCAGCTTGAACAGCACCAGAAGATTGCGGTCGGGATCGTCCAGGGCCTGGAAGCTGGCCACCTGTTCGAGCGAGTAAACGGTATGCAGGTCGTTGAGCGACCTGGGATCGAGAACGTTCCATGTCGCGTACCAGCCCGGCTGATACCTTTTGAGCTTGCTGGGAAGGTTCGGCTGGCTGAAGTCGTCGCACAGGCTCGGCACATGCGTGAACAGCGTGATCTGGTCGCCGCTGATCGAGGTCAGCAGCCGCTTGCCGTTGGAGTGCGCATCCATATAGGTGGCCAAGCCGGTTGCGGCATTCGCCCACGTGTACTCGGGATGAGCCGCGTAGCGCATGGTTTCGGCGCCATCGACGGCGGCGGCTGCGATGGCCGCGATGGCGACGGCCCAACCCATGCCGCGCACCCAAACCGGCTGGCCCGGCTGGCCAGGCCGGCCCGATTTGCGCGGCCGCCCGAGGAGCGCCGCCACGCCCAGCGCCACCACAAAGAAGCAGAAATACGCCGGGACCGCGTAGTAGCGCGGCTGGGGATGGTTCTGCAGCGTCATAAACAGCACACAGCCCGCGACGGTCCACAACGACGCGCCAAACAGCGGATTCCGCCAAAGTGCGCGGCCCCACGCGCTGCGCCACCCGAGCGCCGCGGCCAGCACAACAGCGCCGGCGATCGCCATTAAACCGCGATCGACCCAAAGCAATCCGTGAAACGACCACCAGAAAGCCACCAGCTGCCAACCGAACTCCGGCGGCTTGGGGTAGGTATTGATGAAGAAATAGTATTTCAAGTCGCCGAGCAGGCCTGCGGCGGCCACCACCGCCATCCACGCGCCATAGACCAGGCCGGCAACGCCCGTGGTTGCGAGCGCGCAGCGCCATGCCACTCTCCGCTTGTCCCACAACGGCACGACCACGGCCCAAAGCAGCGCCGGCAACAGGAAAAGCCCCGTGGTCTTGGTCAAAACCACCAGCGCAAACAAGAATCCGATCCACGCCGACGCCTGAACCGGCCGCCGCATGTTCCCTAGCCGCACCGCCAGGTTCATCGCCGCCAGGATCAGCGTGGTTTCGAGCGGCTCCAGAATCGCCAGCCGGCTGAAGCAGTAGAGAAACGGGCTGGTCACGAGCAGCGTCACGCCCAGCAGGGCCATCCAGCGCGGCCCGCGGCTCTCCGCCCCACGCGCCGGATCCAGTCCGCCGGAGCCGGGCCCGCGCAGGAGCAGGTAGCTCAGCACCAGGTTGAGGAAGAAGCAGGCCACGGCCAGTCCCCGCGCCGCCGCGATGGTTACGCCAGTCGAGAAGAACAGCAGCCACTCCAGAAACGGCCACACCGGAACCGCGACCGCCGGGTTGAAGTCGCCCGCCACGTACCAGTTGCCAAACAGGTGCGCGCGGATGGCCGCGTTTCCGTACCAGCCCTCGTCGGTGTACTTGGCCCCGTCCGAGATCCACGGCGAGCCATTGGGAAAATCGGCGCGAAGATGCCATGCGTGCAAGAGCGCTAGGCAGGCAATGGCAGCGATCCACGCGGCAATCCAAACCGCCCGGCGCCAGCGGCCAAGTCGAATCGCCCGGCTCTTCACGGTCTCCGTTGCCAAGATTTGTTCCGTGAGCACTGTTCCCGGGCCCCCGCGATTTTCCCGGTCCCGCCACAAGCCGCAGAGGTCGCTGCCCGGTTCTCAGAGGATGAGAGAGATTTCAGGCTGCGCTTGAAATCGCCGCGGCGGGGATAGTTCTGAGTATATAAGCCAATTCCAGAGCCCCGTTCCGCAACCGGCCCCTTTCGGCACCGCTCCCATCTCCTTCGACAGGTGCTTCAGTTTCTTTTTTTATTGCGGAATCGACCTTCCACTGGTTCATGTTTTCCTCGGCACCGCCGATGAACCGTGTGTTGGATTAGAACAGCATCCTGGCTTGAGAGGCGAGGCGCGTTGAGGACCATGCAAAGCTCGACTCAGTTCCATGCGCAGCCCACCGTCTCCGGCCTCACGCTCGTGGAGTTGGACTCGCCCGCTGCCGCCCTCCAAGTCGTCGGAGTCAGCGCGATGTGGCGCAAGCTGCTGATGCAAGCGGAGATGGCAGCGCCGCATTTGCAGGTCGCGGCCCTCGAGGGTGAGCCGGGAAGCGGTAAGTACACCCTGGCCCGTTATCTGTTCGGCCGTTCGCCCCTGGTCTCAACGAACTTCCAGCGCCGCGACGCCCGCGAGTGGCTGGCCACCGACGCCGACCCCTCCACGCTTGCCGGCTTCACCTATCTCGACCGCATCGACCTGCTCGCCCCTCCCGGCCAGGGACTGCTGCTGGGCGTTCTGAAGACTCTGCAGGATCGCCCGCCGGGCCGCGCCGTCCTGCTTGCCTCCTCGCAAACCCCGCTGCGCCAGATGGCCGGCCAGGGACTTCTCATGCCTGACCTTGCCTTCCGGCTTACCGCCATCCGTTTCGCGATTCCGCCGCTGCGCCAGCGCCGCGAAGACATCGCCCCGCTCGCCCAGTTCCTGCTCGAACGCCTCTGCACCCGTTATCAGCAGCGTCCTGTCGTGCTGGGGCCCGGCACGCTCGCCCGCCTTCTGCAGCACAACTGGCCGGGCAACGTGCGTGAGCTCTCGAGCGTGCTCGAAAGCGCCCTGCTCGAAGCCGATAACGGCGTCATTCGCCCCCTCGACCTGGCTTTGCCCGACAGTCAGCAGCCCTTCGCCCAAGCTCTCTTCGACCTGCCCGCAGGAGGGCAGTCGCTCCTGAACCACGCCACGGGACCCGGTGCAACCTATGAAACCGGCCTCGATCCGCAAACCGCCGCTCGTGCCGCCGACCTGTCCCTGGACGCCGTCATTCGCCGCCACGTGCAGTATGTGCTCGACCTCAACCGCGGCAACAAGCTCCGCACCGCCCGCCAGCTCCAGATCAGCCGATCGACGCTCTACCGCATCGTCGGCAACGAGGATTTCCTCAATCGCTGAGCCGGGTAATTGCAAGGAAGCGAATTGAGCGAGGGAGTGAAGGCGCGCCGGCGCGCTTTCACTCCTTTTTTACTTTTTCACTGGTTCGCTGGCTTGGGGTGGTCGCCTTCGGCCGCGCTATTACTCCGGCAACTAAATACTGCGAGGGTGCCCCATCCTTTCCCGCGTTCTTTGCGGGAAAGGGCGGGAAAAACACGTCACTATTTTATTGCCGGATCAATAGACCGCTTCACAGCCCTTGCGTATCGTTCGCGGCGGGGGGAGCGGGAGCCCTGTGGCGCTTGTTGGCTGCGCTTCCGCTGCGGGCTGGCGCGGCCGGGCGCGGCGCGCGCGGCGGCGCGTAGTTCTTGTACACGGTGATGTGGAAGCACGCCTGCTGAAACTCCTCTTCCACGTCGATCTTTCCCGCCGTCTCGAGCTCGAGCAAATGCCGGCGCATCCACGCGATCTCGTCGCGGCTCAGCCCGTCCTTCGCGATGTCGATGGTCGCGCCGGTAAGGTGCGGGCTCACGATGTCGCCTTCGGCCGGGGCCGCGTTGCCGTTCGTCTCCATGAGCCGCTTCTGGTATTCCACCGTGCGCACCGCCGAGTTTACTTCGAGCGGCCGGTGAAACTCGGTGTTGTGCGCCCGCGCCAGATCGGCCAGGAAATGCGCCGTCCACGGCCGGCAATAACGGTGCGTTGCGGGCAGTCCGGCATTCACCGCGAGCGCGCTTGACGCCGGAATCGGCACCAGCAGCTTGTGCGCGATGCGATCCGCGAGGTCGGCCTCGTCCTCGATCCGCTCCAGGCCGTCGGCGTCCAGGCGCGTATTCTGCCGCTCCAGGGATTCGTGGGAACCGCGCAATGGCGCCGGCATCGCGCTCCGCGGAACCCGCAGCGACGCGTCTTCTTTCTCCGCATTTCCGCCGGGGGCCTCCGCGCCTGCGTCCGGCTCTTGAGACTCCGGCGGCGCAATCCGATTCGTCCCCGCCGCCTCGCCGCTCGCCGGCAGATCGCTGTCTATCTGCGGCGATTTTGTTTGCAACGCTGCGCGTTCGGCAGAATCCATCTTTTCGCTGCTGACTCGGCTCTTGCTCGGGGTGTCGCCGTTGCGTGTGCTGTCGCGGTGAGCGCTGTCGTCACGGGTGCCGGCCGGCGCATGGCTCGCCGCGCGCATTGCCGCGATGGACGTGAGCTTCCGCGCCGTACTGGCTTGATGGTTGGTGCGAATTTCAGCAGCAACCGTCTGCTGCCTGCTGCGGGCAGCCGTCGCGCGCCGCGTGCGATGCGCTGCGGCCGCGGATTCGCGATGCATTTTGGCCGGCGCGGAATCCTGCGCGGCAGAAGCGCCGCATGCAGTGAGTGCCACGAGCGTGAGGATAAGAATTGCCGTCCGGCACATGAGGGAGAGTGCGGACAATCGAGAGCTTCTCCAGTCTACGTCAATTCGCAGTCGCGCAAGAGTGCCTTTGAGGATGCGGATTCGTCTGATAATTGGATGCTTCCGGAGGGCGCCGAGCCCCCGATCCGTCCGGATCGGCTTAACAAACTGCGAAAAAACTCTTGCCGAGCGGCGAAACGTGAAAGGGCACGACTTCAGTCGTGCCGCAGATGTTGAAAAACGCGCGAGGGCTTTAGCCCCTGAGGGATGTTTTTTGTGATCCGGCAGCAGATTCGGCCTTCCCCAGCGGCCAGTTAAGCCCCCGGCCCCGGCGCAGCATCCAGTCCGCCAGCAGGCATAATGGGCTTGGCGGGCGGCTTCAGCACAAAGCCTTTGCGCACCAGCGCAAATCCCTCCTGCGGCAACTCCGCCTGCAAAAGCTGGTTCTCCGGCCCCGAAAACAGGTCGGTATTGGCCCCGGCGATGGTGGCCACAAGGTGGTGCACCACGATGGGCTTGCCGTCGAGCGTTCCCTCCTGGTCGGCGTAGGTCGCCAGTTGCACCGGCTCGATGGAGCCCGCGTCTTTCGGCAAAATCGCCCACAGGCCGCGGCTATTGCGCTCCACGGCAAGCGCCAGCAGCGTCTCCAGCGCGCCGGGATCGAAGTCAGCCAGAAACACCGCGCCTGGATGGCGGGCCAGCCGCGTGGTCGAGCTTTTTCCACTGGCGGAGATATTCACGAGCCACTGCGCGGCATCGGGCGCGGCGACCACATTCACCGCCTCGCCGTTCACCGTCGCGCTCAACTGCACGTGCTCAAGCTGGTTGGCCGGCGAAAGCCGCTCGGTCTTCGAGAGCGCATAGTCGAGGCCCTCCATGGTCACTTTCACCAGCGAGGTCGAGTCGAAACCCTCCTTCGTGGCGGTGAACTGAAAGCTGGCCGTGCCCACCGCGTGACCGTGTTGGGCAACCTGAAAGCTGCCGGACTCCGGCCCGCGCTGCGCCGGCGCCGCCGGCAGAACCGCCAGAATCAAGGCCAGGAATCCCGCATTCGTGCTAAAACCAAACCAAGGCACTTGCAATCTCCGCTCCCTAAAGTCTGTTCCAAAAACGGCTACGTGAAAGGGCACGACTTCAGTCGTGCCGAAAAGGGCAGGAAAACCGAGGGGTTTTAACCCCCGAAGGACTCGGGCGGCCCAATCAAGCTATTTTTGAAACACGCTCTACTCAAATTAGACACCCCGAGAGCCAAAGGGTACCTTCGGCCAAGGGAGCGGGCCAGGCACGAGAGGTGCGGGACCGGCCTCCGAAGCCTTGCATTGGCATGGATCGTCAGCCGCTGCGGATTGGCCCGCGCGACCCCTGAATGCGGCTTACTTCGGCCTGTCGCCAACTTTCTGCGCGGAAAAAATCGTCTTTTCCTTAAAGAATTCTTTACTTTGCGGACGTGGAGATGCTACTTTCCATAACATCCCCCGGAGCATTAGGACAGGAGATCCCTATGTTTTGTCCCCACTGTGGAACGGCATGTGAGCCGGAAAACAAATTTTGCAAGAGTTGCGGAGCTACGGTCGGCGCCGCAGGAAGTGCGCAAGCAGCCGCCGCGCCCGTTGCCGCGCCCGCTGCTGTGCCCGCCGCTGTGCCCGCTGCCGCGCCTCAACCGGCTGTCCCAGCCCCCTATCAAGTGGGTTATCAGGTCGCGCATCAGGCTGCGCCGGCCCCGCCGCCGGGCATGGTGCCCGTCGTGTACCAGGCCTACCCCGGCGGTCCGCAGCAGATGTATTACGTCCCCGCGCACGGCATACAGGCACACATGGGAGGCGGACTCCTGGAGGGCATACGGTCCAAGATCAGGGAACTGGCCTCGACCGACAAGCTGGAAGGCTTCAGCCTGAGCCAGACCTTCAGCCAGGCCTTCTCGAAGCACAGTGCGCAAGAGATCGAAGAGTACATGATGGTGGGCTCTGCGCGCACCACGCCGCCCCTGGAACTGGTGGAGACCGGCTGGCCCAAGCCGTGGATGTTCTTCCGCCTGCTCACGCTCTTTGTGATTGCGACGGCTGTGTTGTACGGCGTCTGGAAGTTCACCGGCAATACGCCGATGATTCCGGCGATCCTGATCATGGGAGCGTTTGCGGTGCCACTGTCCACGCTGATGCTCATCTTCGAGATGAACACGCCACGCAACGTTTCGCTGGTAGTGGTGGGACAGTTGTTCGTCATGGGCGGTTTGGCCGCGCTCTGCGCGGTTTCCTTCGAGTACATGATTGCGATCGCCGGAGATTTACCGGGCGTTGTGGAGGAGACCGCGAAGTTTGCCATGGTGCTGCTGGTGATGCGCAGCGTGCGCTATAAGTATGAGTTGAACGGAATTCTCTTCGGCGCGGTGGTGGGCGCCGGATTTGCCGCCTTCGAGACGACTTTTTATGGTCTGATCAATTCCTTCCTTCCCACGTTGGTTCAGGGACTGCAAGCGGGGGGGCAGGGAGGGACGGTGATCAACACCGCGGTGCAGGCCATGGCGGAAAACCTGGCCGTGCGCGGCGTTTTGGCTCCATTCGGACACGTGGTGTGGACGGCCATCGCCGCCGGCGCCTTCTGGCGCGTGAAAGGGGCCCAGCCCGCCACTGTGGCCATGCTCTCGGACCCGCGCTTCCTCAAGGCCTTCCTGATTCCCGTGGCCATGCATACGATTTGGGATCTCAGCGTGATTTTTCCCAACAGCGCCTTAGTCAATTCACTCCCCGTGGAGCTCTGCCTGTGGATCGGCACGGGATTGACCTCGTGGTATGTTCTGTTCGGTATGGTGCAGCAGGGCCTGAGCCAGGTGAGGGAAGAGCAGAAAACGCAATTGCAAAGCACCCTGGTCAGCGTGGAAGCAACTCTGGGGCTGGGAGCGAGAAGCTTTGCGATGCCGCCGCAGGGCCGGTGAGCGCTTAACCGCCTGGGGTGTAAGTCCGGTCGTGAAAGGGCACGGCTTTACAGGCTGCGGAAGAACTCTTGCGGAGCCGCGAAACGTGAAAGGGCACGACTTGAGTCGTGCCGCACAACCCGCAATACCAGCGGGGCTTTAGCCCCTGAGGATCGTGTTTCTTGCAAGACCAACTTACATCATCGGATTCGAATTGACGGCTAGCCGCACCACCGCGGCAATGAGCATGAACGAAGGAGAGGGTAAGAGTATGGCATTCTGCAGCAGTTGTGGCGCTCAGTTGGAAGGTGACTCGCACTTTTGCGTGAAATGCGGAGCTGACCAAAGGGCAAAGGCGGCGGCAACGCCGGCAGCAGTTGCGCCCCCTCCACCGGCGCAGCCCTTTGCGCCTCCGCCACTGGCGCAGCCCTTTGCGCCTCCGCCACTGGCGCAGCCCTTCGGGGTCCCGCCTGTTCCTCCCGCGATGCCGGGGCAGATTCCTATTGTGATGGGAGTGCCACCGCAGGCGCCCGCGTCAGGCAAAGGCTGGCTGTGGGGTTTAATCATCGTCGGCGCGATTCTGTACGGTCTCTATTACATCGGGACACACAATCAACAGAACCAGAACCCTGGCCCGGCGCCTACGCCGCAAGCCCAGCCGGGACAGCCCACGCCGCAGGCCCAGCCCGGAGCGCCCACACCGCAAGCCCAGCCCGGATACCAGCCCCAGCAGCCGGGAGGCGGGGGGCAGGGAGGTGGGAGCCAAGCCCTGGTTCAGGCGCAGCAATTCAGCGGCCGCTGGGACGGGGTGAACGGATATGTCCAGATTTCGCAGGCGCAATGGAAGAACGGCGCGAATGTGGCCATGCAGTCGGCCACGCTCGAGTGCGTGCAGTACGCGCAGAGCGGCCAGACCATTACGCAGAACCAGACCACGCTGAATGGGCCGGCGCAGCCGGGGCAGACCATAACCTTCCCTACGTTCCAGGCGGGACAGATGGCGCAGGGCCTGGCCAAGGTGCAGTGCGCTATCGTGGGAGTCGCTCCAGCCAATTGACGAGAACTTGTTTCATCAATGGTTTCGTGAAAGGCCACGACTTCTAGCCTGCCCTGAGCGGAGTCGAAGGGTGCCGAAATGGGCAGGAAAATTGAGGGGTTTTAACCCCTGAGGGATTGGCTCTGGCCAGACGGACCATTGATGAAGCACGCTCGAGGCAGATTCTGAATCCATGGCATTCTGCAGTCATTGCGGCGCTCAACAGGAAGGCGATGGACGCTTCTGCGTGCAATGCGGACGCGATCTTTTCGCAAGCCCGGGCGTGGCGGAGACGTACGATCGTTATGGGAATCGCTGGGCGCAGACCTTGACGTCGGGCACCGGTCCCTCCGTTTCCTTGACCTTCGGCAACAACGGGCTGAACGGCTCGACGAACAACCGGCCCAACGGGTACACTTTCGACGCCAGCGGGAACGTGACCGTGGAACCGACCGTTCCCCAACAAACCTACATGACTTATGACGGTGAGAACCGGTTGACGGGCCTCAGCGGGGGTGGGGGCGGGGCGACGTACACCTACGACGGCAACGGCCTGCGCGTCTTTAGAAATGTATCCAGCCTTGGGGTGTCTAGGGCGAGCGTTTACTCGGGCTCGCAGGTGATCGCCGAGTACGATAATGACAACGAGGACCCCAGCACGCCCGCTGTGGAGTACATCTACAATCCGGCGGGCGGAGGCCTGCTGGCCATGTTTTCGAACGCAGGGACGACCTACTATCACCAGGACCATCTCTCGGTGCGGCTGACGACGGACGGCACCAGTGGCAGTCCGACCTACGGCCAGGTGCTCAGCCAGGAGGGCCACTTCCCGTTCGGAGAGCTGTGGTATCAATCGGGCCCGACGAACAAATGGTTCTTCACCGGCAAAGAACGCGACTCCGAATCAGGCAATGACTACTTCGGGGCCAGGTACTATGCGAGCAGCATGGGAAGGTGGATGAGTCCGGACGAATCCCTGGACGGGGCCATCATGGAGTTGCCGCAGACGTGGAACAAGTACAGCTATGAATACAACCGACCGCTCTATGGAACCGATCCGGATGGACGTTGCCCCCCTTGCATCGGAGCTATCATCGGCGGAGTTGTACAAGGCGGTTTCGATCTAGGAAAGCAACTTTACAACAACGGGGGGAGCTTCTCTAAGGTCAGCTGGGGCGAGGTGGGGGCAAATACGGTCGGTGGTGCAGTGACAGGTGCGCTTGCTGGCGCAACGGGAGGAGCATCGCTGCTAGAGAGTGCCGTTGTTGGGGACCTCGCTGCAGGAACTACATCCAGCATCGTTGGCGGCATAGTTACTCGCGGTCTTGACCCGAACACTCCATCGAGCGATGTGCTGTCTGCTGGCGCAGTCTCTGGGGATGCTTTAGCTGGATTTGTGGGAGGTGCTGGCGGACATATTGCCGGAGACTTCGTACACGTTCCTGATGAACCAACATTCAGTATGACTGGCCGCAATGGTCGAGTGTACAACCAGGCCTATCGAAATGGCCTTCGGGCTCTGGCAACTCGCGATCAGGCGTTGAATAACCAAGCGGTGCGTTCTAGCCTCGGATCAAGCGGATCGAACATCTTTGGTCTTTGGTGGAATTGGTTTACGAACCAGCCTCCGCCGCCTCCAGACCCGCCGATGAATCCTCATTCGACTGTGACAATCGTCGGATGCACCGATATGAATGGAAATCCTTGCCAATGAACTCCCTATCCGATATGGACGAACAACCTCTCAGCAAACATGAACTGGCCAAGGCCAGAGAGAGTGCGAAACAACTCCTGCGACGTCGCACGAAACAGGCAATCTATGCCACGGCCGTGTTTTCTGCGAGCTGCGCAGCTGTCTCACCTTTTTTGGAGGGCCATTCGCTGCATCGCTACTGGGAATCCTTTGGTAAGTATCTAGTGCTGCTGTCGATGGGTCTCCTGATTCCGTTCATCATCTACGTGGGTAGGGCCATCAGTGCGTGGCTTTTTGTACGCGATGTTCAGAAGATCGACTCGTAGTCTGCCGGATGGCCTACTCATGCCCCAGCTACGGGAATAAGGGTGAGCCAGCGGGAAATTCGGCCTGTCCGTTTTTCGCTTCTCGGCCAGGCGGGTGGCCCAAGTCTCTAAGAATGCTGACTGAATTACAACACGAGAGTGCCCCAGGTCTCCCCTTTGAAGCCTGGGATATTGATACGATGCAAGCGTCGGATGGGCCTCGAATAGCCGATTCATCTATGACGCCGCCCCTCGCTTGTCTTTTCAGCGCAGCGTCCGACCATTCATTGATTTCTACCGGCAAAGAACGCGACTCCGAATCTGGCAACGACTACTTCCCTGCGAGGTACTATGGTTCCTCAATGGGCCGCTTCTTGAGCCCCGATCCGTTTATCCCGTTCAACCTGAAAAAGGACAGATTCCAGGCGTGGATCGCAAACCCGCAGCATTGGAACAAGTACGCGTACGCTCTTAACAATCCGTTGAAGTTCACCGATCCGACAGGCATGACCGAGACGGTTTACTACTTCTTAAGCAAGAACCTGACTGATGCGCAGCGGGACTTTGTCAATAAGCACTTGGGTGAGATTGAAGGCGCAATCGCTGACAAGATGCACAAAGCTGGCATCAAGGACGTTGTATTCAAGGATGGCAGTCAGTTGAGTTCGTCCCAGGTTAACAAAATGCTGGCGGATCAACCCAAAGGCGTGAATACGTTGAATTTCACAAACACGAGTTTTCGCGGCTCTAGTAGTGACGCCAACGGTGGCACAAATGGGATGATTTCTGTGGTCTTCATGGGGAACTTCGCTAAAAGCGGCGAGGTATCGACTGACCTTGTGCAAGCTCTAGCGAATGTCGGCGCGCATGAATTGGGGCACGGTATGGGCTTTTATTCCCATACCACGCCGACCTGTGGCTCCATGTGCGATCAGATTTATAACCTGTTTAACCATGATTTGATGAACGAGAATCAAGGAAACTTCGGGATTACCACGCCGAAGAACTACGATATGTCAATTCCTCAAAATCGTCAGGCAGTGGAGGAGATCAACGCGCAACCCGAATACCAGCCTCAGTAGGAGCAATTGACATGCAGGTTGTAACGATTCTCTACAAGTTCGTGTATTGCGCAATACTGGCCACCATCTTGGCGGTGTTGGTTAGCGGTATGCCGTTTAGCTTCGGTGTTACTAGACTGCAAGCTTTGCTTTTATGGACCTATGTTGTCGTTCTCCTGCTCACGGGTTTTACCGCTGTCGCATTTCGGAGTCTATCGCGAACTGCCGTGTGGGGACTGGTGATCCTGTTTTGTGCGTTCTTTTCGTGGCATAGTTGGTTTGGGCCGGGAGGATTCTTCGTCCAAACTGAGGTGCATACGTTCGATCCGGTTGGGGTGGTTGCCGAAAGCAGGCATTTCAAAGAACAGGCGGCATTACCATACATGGTGATAATGGTCTGGTTCCTCTCAATGCCGATTTTTCGTCAAATGGTCGGCCGAGCGAGCCGTAATCAACCAAAGCGTGAAGTGTCGGAGGACGAGTCCGGCCATGCCGATCCGCCGAAGCCGAAGTGATTTTACGACGGAAGGGAATATCACTATGACGCGCTTCGCCGCTTATGCATCTGAAGTGTGTTTTTCTCCATCCCGTCACACCGGCAAAGAACGAGATACCGAATCCGGCAACGACTACTTCGGGGCAAGGTACTACAGCAGCAGCATGGGCCGATTCATGTCCCCGGATTGGGCGGTAAAGGCGACACCCGTTCCCTACGCGGTTCTCGACAATCCCCAGTCGCTCAATCTGTACTCCTACGTGCAGAACAACCCTCTGAGTCGCAACGATCCAACAGGACACGATTGGTTCTACTACAACAAGCAGTGGCAATGGCAGAAGGGACATACTTTCTACAACCAGGACGGTGCGGTCAAGGGCCTCAAAGGGTATGAATACTTGCTCGTTTTTCAGAAGACTGGAACGAGCGCGGCAGGCGCAGCGACAGGAACCTTAACTTTGTATGACCAGAAGTCAGTAGCGTTCCAAGGCAACGCTGTTTCCACAGGGTTTTCAGGCGGCAATACTCCGGATGGATACAAGCCTCCAATTCCGAATGGCGGTTACACGATCAACCTTGCCAACAGGGGGAGCGTCACAGACGGATACAATTCTCCGGCACTACCGGCACATTTCGATGGTCTTCAAACTCTTCATGACAGCTCTGGAGTAGACCAGTCAGGTAACTCATGGTCGGCTTCTTACACCTATGAATGGGGAAATATTCGAGCCCATTTGGATCCCCTCCAAGGAGGACTTCCATTTGATGCCTACTTGCATGGAAAATCACGGACGGAGGGTGGCGACTACACACACGGATGTATCGCCGAACGCAGTGAGGTGATTTTGCACATGCTGCAAGGTTTAACGGTTCAGAGTCTAGGAGTCGATGTAAAGTGATGCGAATCCTTATCGTTGCAGCAGTACTTCTTGCGACCTTGGCACAAGCGCAGACGCGCCTTGCTACGTCGGTGTGGCCGAGGGTTTACGTAGAGCGTTCGCTCCAATGGAAGGGTGGAACCTCAGCGGCTCCGGGCTATCTTGGCACGAGCGCAACTTTACTTTACATTTTTGAGGATCATAGATATATGGCTGTTGAGTTGTACCTGCTCAAGGGAAAGGTTCAAAACAAGACGCCAATGATCCTTGAAAATGATGGCTATGTAGTTCGGTCCGGAACTTGGCAGTTGGAGGAACAATTCCTTCGGCTTCACAGCGCATATACACATCTCGATGCCCTCATTAAGCCGTATCCTGCCCCCGTCGATGAGCAGTTCGTGTCAGTCAGGAAGAACTGGCTTGTCGAAGGTGGATCGTTAACAGTTGCAGTGGATGAGCCGAAGAGTCATAGATTACCGCTTCCGTCCGGTGGGACAGTGTTCGTTCCGGTGGGTGAGATCGTTGGCATCAAAGACATGCAGCGAGATGCGACGTCGGCAAGCTGCTACTACTTCAAGAGCCATCCCCAAGACGCAAATGAAGCGTGGAACGCCGTGTGCAAATCATCCACCGGGAAATGATTACGCTTCATGCTAAGCCAACCGCAAGCCGTCCTTCGGGGCGGCTTGCTGCTTCTGCGGCTCCTCCGGCATCCTCAGCACATCCAGCAAAATCCCACGCTGCTTCGCATCGGAATTAGGGGGACACATCACCCCAGAATGGATGCTGCACAGTAACCGGAGGTTACTGTGCGGGAACCATCATGGAATCATGCAGCTACAGCCACTCGAAGCGAAAAATAAGGCGTTCTCAGGTTGCTATGCGGGAACCACTATGGAATCAAGCGGCTAAGAGGAAAAGTTCTTAAATATATGGTGTTTACAGGTTACTGATCGTTAACCATAAGAAAACAAACTACTAAGTGTAAAAGTCATCGGGCCGGGGTTGCTTTATGTAAACATCGCGGTCTACGTGCGTAAACGTGTTGAAAACAAAGGGTCGAGTCCAGAATCGTCCTTTTTCGCGCTCACGCGCCGTACCCTTCGCTCCGGCATCCGTAAAGGCTCTCCGCTTCGCTCCGCCCGCTGCGGCGGCGCTGGCGCGGCCTTGACTGATGCCTCCGCTGCGGGTGTTTTTCAGCTATGAAAGCATATCTGCTTTCATGTTCCCACGGGAACCTGAGAGCGACTGCGGCGGGCCAGGGGCGGCGTCTGCGGGTCCAGCGGCGCGGAGTTGGAGCCAGACACCATCCCTAAGCCTAACGGCTTAGCGTGGCCGACAGCGGCCCGGAGATCGAACGCGGAACGAACAAGGCCGGACGCTGTCCGGCCTTGTTCGTGTTCCGTTCGAGGTGTGCGTTACTTGCTCGCCGTGGCGGCGATGAAGCCATCGATAGTGGTCAAGAGAGCGCGTTGCTGATAGGTGGGCAAGGCTTCGATCTGCTCCATGCGCCGGACGAGCTTGAGGCTGGGCTTCTTGCTCGTGGAGACGCGGGCGGCGCTGGGCTGGAGAAGTTCGTCGGTGGTGACATCGAGAGCCTGGGCGAAGCGGACGGCCATCTCTGCGGCGAGGCGGAGCTTGCCGCATTCGTAGGCAGAGACGAGCGCCTGAATGAGGCCGATGCGTTCGGCGAGCTGGGCCTGGGATAGACCGCGCTCCTTACGCAAGCGGGCGATCTACGACCGCAATGCCAATGCTTCCGGGTTAGCTGGCTCTGGCAAAGACAATCTCTTTACCTATCATGTGAAGGGCGGTCTATTCCTTACCGGCGATGAGTGGAGCAGCGAGCGCAGGTACGATGATCGCGGACGTCCTAACGGCTACGCCTGGTATTTCGACTTCAACGAAGGCAGATCGGACAATGACCCAACCGGTTGGCCGTATCCCTTCGTGGGGAGACGCGCCCTCTGTGTGCGTGGCCCGGGAAAGTGAGCCTAAAAGGGTTGAAATGCTGGGCTAGGGTCGTTGCGCTTCTGATCGGTGTTGTTGCCCTCCGGGGAAGCGCTCAGTCGGCACCGAGTGGGCCGAGGGCTGCCCCAGAGACTCAGATGCGCGGCTTCTGGATCGATCCCTCTACGGGGCTGATGTGGGCTGGGAAAGACAACGGTCGAGACGTGAGCTGGAAAGGTGCGGTCAGGTACTGCCGCGATCTCCGGTTGGCCGGGTACTCGGACTGGCGGCTGGCGACACTCTCGGAGTTGGAGGGAATCTACGATAAGAACGCCAATGCTCCCGGCCTAGCCCGCTTGGGCGGCCCTGCAAAGGGTAGCGCCTTTACGTGGCACGTGAAGGGCAATCTGTTCCTTACCGGTGATGAGTGGAGCAGTGAGCGCTCATATGATGATCGAGGCCATCCTAGCGGCTACGCGTACTATTTCGACTTCAACGAAGGGCAACGGAGGGACGACCCGATCGGTTGGCCATATTCCTTCGCCAATAGTCGCGCGTTGTGTGTGCGCGGTTCTGAAAAATGATGAACAGCAAGGATTGAGTCTTGCCAGCAGACTGATGGTGTCAGTGCTAATTGCGCGGGATGCTCTCAGCTCTCATGTATAACGGTGGAGCGGTCGAGCAAGCGGTCCAAGGCAGTCGCGCTATTGCGCGGTCAAGGTCAGCGTCGCCGTGTGCGACAAGGTTCCGCTCATGGCCGTAATCGTCACGTTGTACGGGACAGTCACTTGCAAGGGGAAGCTTGTTGAGCTCTCGTCCGTTGCGTCGCCCGAATAGGCGGCACTGACCGAGTGCTTGCCTGCAGTCGCGAACGAGGTTACAAATTGGGCTGTCCCGTTGCTCAATGTCACCGGAGCTCCGGATGCCGTGCCGTCAACGCTGAATTGGACCGAACCTGTGGGTTGCGAACCGCCTCCAGCCGGTAGTGTCCAGTTTCTTTCGCACTTTCAATCTTCATCAGCATGTTGGAAGGTTGTTGGGTTTGGGTTGTTTTGCTTCTGGCCCCCATGGGGGCCAGAAGCAAAGCGGTCAGGCGATGGCCACGACTTCGGCCAGCCGGTCCATCTGCAGGTAGCGTTTGGTGCCCCACTTGGTTGCCGCCACATGCCGTAGCCGCGCGGCCACCAGCATC
>Ga0224557_1000413_pt1 | contig 48035 bp, 41 predicted proteins | sample 714S31014metaG_FD_180677 | JGI IMG/M metagenome (GOLD analysis project Ga0224557, IMG submission 180677) | Peat soil microbial communities from Stordalen Mire, Sweden - 717 S3 10-14 | ecosystem: Environmental > Terrestrial > Soil > Wetlands > Peat | place: Sweden: Norrbotten County, Stordalen...
ACACGGATCTTACTCCCGAAACCAGAGCGGAGGTGGATCAGCTTCTGCCCAAGGACGAACTCAACGCCTTCCGCGGCGTTTACCTCGAAACCGCCCAGCGCCTCAGGGAACAGCAGGCCAGGTCCGACGCCCCGCCCGGTTCAGCCGCCGATCAGATCGATTTCGAGTTCGTCCTCTTCGCCTCCGCCGTCATTGATTACGATTACATCATGGCGCTGTGCGCCCGCTTTACCAACCAGACGCCGGGCAAACTGACGATCAACCGCGAACAACTCATCGGCCTCATCCAGGCCGACGCCAAGTTCATCGACGAGCGCGAGGCCATCACCGACTACGTCCGCACCCTTCAGGCCGGCCAGGGCCTCGATCAAAAGGAAATCGAAGCCGGCTACCGCCGCTTCCGGGACGAGCGCTACGCCGCCGAACTCGCCGCCGTCGCGCAGAAACACGGCCTTGCCACCGATCGCCTCCAGACTTTCGTGGACGCTATCCTTCAGCGCATGGTCTTCGATGGCGAACAACTCACCGAACTCATGGAGCCGCTCGGCCTCGGTTGGAGAGAGCGCCGTGTCGCCGAACTCGCTCTGATGGACGACCTCGTGCCTCTTCTCAAAAAACGGGCTGCCGGCCGCGAAATCTCCGGCCTCAACGCTTACGAACAATGACGCCTCCCATGCCGAGCGACACAAAACCAAATCTCATGCCCAAGCGGCGCTTTCCGGAGTTTCGGGATACACCGGCATGGGATGGCAAGTCGATGGACGAGGTTTATGCCTTCAAGGGCAACAATTCGCTTTCTCGCGACAAACTAAACTACGACCGCGGTTCGGTGAAAAACATCCACTACGGGGACATTCACACCAAGTTTTCCACGCATTTTGACATCACGGAGGAAACCGTTCCTTTCATCAATCCGTCCGAGTCATTGGACTCTTTCCGGGACGAAAACTTCTGCGTCGAAGGCGACATGATTTTTGCTGATGCCTCAGAAGATCTGGAGGACGTTGGCAAGAGTATCGAAATCGTCAATCTTAACGGCGAACGCTTGGTTTCTGGCCTGCACACAATTCTTGCGCGGCGAATTGGCGATGACCTCGTGACTGGTTTCGGCGGTCATCTTTTCAAATCGAGAATAGTTCGCACCCAAATTCAGAAGGAAGCTCAGGGCGCGAAGGTTTTCGGCATCTCAGCAGGACGCATCGCTAAGATCGAACTTCCAATCCCGTGCGAGAAGGCCGAACAACAAAAAATCGCCGAGTGCCTGAGCACGCTGGACGAGCTGATCGGATCGGAAAGCCAGAAACTCGACGCGCTCAAGGCCCACAAAAAAGGGCTGATGCAGCAACTCTTCCCCCGCGAAGGCGAAACCCTTCCCCGCTTCCGCTTCCCCGAATTCCAAGGCACCCCGGAATGGGAGGAGAAATCCATCGGCAACCTTGGCGAGGTAATCACGGGCAGCACGCCCAGCACGGCGAAGCCCGAATACTACGGCGGAGGGATTCCGTTTGTTTCTCCCGGGGACATTTCAGAACTGCGTTTTGTCGCGGAAACCAAGATCAAGTTGACCGAGCTGGGCTTTCAGGAGACTCGCCCGATCCGAGCAAACTGCGTCCTCTTTGTCTGCATCGGCTCCACCATCGGCAAAGTCGCACAAAACGTGCAAGGCTGCGCGACCAATCAGCAGATCAACTCCGTCGTTCCAAATTCGGAACACGATGACGCGTTCGTCTATTACGCTCTTCTCAAGAATGCGGATCGCGTTGCCAACCTCGCTGGCAAGCAAGCCGTTCCAATCGTCAATAAGACGCTGTTTTCTTCGGTGCGACTAGCAGTTCCGAAATTCAACGAACAACAGCGCATTGCCTCATGCCTCTCCTCGCTTGATGACCTGATCGCCGGCCAAAGCGACAAACTTGACGCCCTCAAGACCCACAAGAAAGGGCTGATGCAGCAGCTTTTCCCATCCCCAGAGGAGGTTGAAGCATGAGCGATTCATCAAAAATCATGAAGTTTAGATCGCTCAGATCCTTGGCTGCAAAGCTCCGGAAAGACCTGAGAGGAGTCCGCGGTCGAAAGAAAGCGGCAAAGAGAAAGGGCACTACAGCAGTCAACGGGAACGACTTTGTGCTCCTCTTCGCGCACAATGGCGTGGGAAAGACGCGCCTTTCGATGAAATTTAAAGAGATCGGGAAGAAAGGCAATAAGCCGGACACACTCTATTTCAATGCCTTTACCGAAGATCTTTTTGACTGGGACAATGATCTTGAGGAAGACAAAGAGCGCATGATCAAATTCAAGTCCCTCTCGCAGTTCTTCAAGGACCTTGAAGGTATCGGAATTGATGATCAAATCCGTGCGCTTCTCCACCGGTATGCCGATTTCAATTTCGACATAAATTACGCTGACGAAGAGATAAGATTTTTCCGGGACGTAGTCGTAAACGGAAAGAGCAAGCGCGAAGCGGACATTAAGATCTCAAGAGGAGAGGAGAACCTCTTTATTTGGTGCTTCTTCCTAGCCATTCTAAAGTTAGCTATCGAAGCTGAGAAGGGGCAGCCTTACGATTGGGTGAAATACGTTTATATCGACGACCCGATATCCTCGTTGGATGAGCAGAATACGATCACAGTCGCACACGACCTCGCCGACATATTGAAGGAGACGACCAACGATGTGAAATTTGTGATCTCCACTCACCATGGTCTCTTCTTCAATGTCATGTTTAATGAGCTCAAGGGCAAGAAGACACCCAGAGACGAGAGCGACATTAGGAAGAAGGCGTATCTCCTCCATCGTCTGAACGAAACATCGACCTACACTCTTCAAGACACTGGAGAATCTCCATTCTTACATCACGTGGCCGCATTAGCGGAATTGCAGGCAGCAGCAAAGTCTGGCGAGATTTCACAGTATCATTTCAACTCCCTCCGGAGCATTTTAGAGAAGACTGCCATATTTTTTGGTCGCAAACACCTTTCCGCATGCTTCGACGGACTACCGAGTAAGGCGTTATATGTCCGCTATTTGAATGTTCGCAGCCACGCAAAATATTCGGTATTTGAACCTGATTCGCTGCATTCGTCTGATAAGAAAATGTTCCGCGAAATCCTCTCAGCTTTTCTAAAGCACTATAGTTTCGCTCTGCCGGACATGCTGAAGAAAGCGCCCGCTCCAGTGGCTGCATCAGCAACGACATTAACGCAGGCACCTGCACCAAAATCATGACGGACCAAGACCAAAAACAACTGGGCAAAACCCTCTGGAACATCGCCGACCAACTGCGCGGAGCGATGAACGCGGATGATTTCCGCGACTACATGCTCGCCTTCCTCTTCCTGCGCTACCTCTCCGACAACTACGAGGTCGCTGCGAAAAAGGAGCTAGGCTCGGACTACCCAAAATTTGCTGCCGACGATCCCCGTGTTCCACTCGCAATCTGGTATGCCAACAATCCGGGTGACGTTGTCGATTTTGAGAAGCAGATGCGGCGCAAGGTCCACTACGTGATCAAGCCGGATCACCTCTGGGCCAATATCGCCAACCTTGCACGGAACCAGAGTGGCGACCTGCTCGAGACGTTGCGGGACGGCTTCAAGTACATCGAAAACGAGTCCTTCGAAAGCACTTTCCAGGGCCTGTTCTCCGAGATCAACCTTGGCTCCGAGAAACTTGGCAAGACCCACACCGACAAGAACCAGAAGCTCTGCGACATCATCAAGGAGATCGCCAAGGGGCTTAGGGAGTTTTCCACCGACACTGACGGGCTCGGCGATGCATACGAATATCTGATCGGCCAGTTCGCCGCCGGTTCGGGCAAGAAAGCCGGGGAGTTCTACACCCCGCAGCAGATTTCCAGCATCCTCTCCGGCATCGTCACGCTGGACAGTCAGGAGCCCAAGACTGGCCCGGTAAAGCACCTCGGCAGCATCCTCGATTTCGCCTGCGGCTCGGGCTCATTGTTGCTCAACGTGCGCCAGCGGATGGGCGCGCATGGGATCGGCAAAATCTACGGCCAGGAAAAGAACATCACCACCTACAATCTCGCCCGCATGAATATGCTGCTGCACGGGGTGAAGGACACCGAATTCGAGATCTACCACGGCGATACCCTTACCAACGACTGGGATTTCCTTCGCGAGACCAACCCCGCGAAGATGCCAAAGTTCGACGCTGTCGTCGCCAATCCGCCGTTCAGCTACCGCTGGGAACCGAAAGACGACATGGGTGACGACGTTCGTTTCAAAAACTACGGACTGGCCCCGCGATCCGCTGCCGATTTCGCCTTCCTCCTGCACGGCTTTCACTACCTCAAGGACCAGGGCGTCATGGCCATCATCCTGCCGCATGGCGTCCTGTTTCGCGGTGGCGTCGAAGAGCGCATTCGCACCAAGCTCCTCAAGGACGGCCACATCGACACCGTCATCGGCCTGCCCCCAAATCTCTTTTACTCAACGGGAATTCCGGTGTGCATCCTCGTGCTGAAGAAGTGCAAGAAGCCGGACGATGTGCTCTTCATCAACGCGAGTGGCAAGGAAAACTTCGAGAAAGGCAAACGCCAGAACGTACTCCTTGAAAAGCACATCGACAAGATCGTTGAGACCTACCAGGACCGCCGCGAGGAAGAGCGTTATTCGAAGCGCGTCTCGATGGAGCGAATCGCCGACGAGGGCTACAATCTCAACATCTCGCGCTACATCAGCACTGCCGTGCAACAAGCAGAGATCGTCCTAGCCGCGACTCATAGCGAGCTGGTAAGAATCGAGGATGCTATCCAGAAGGCAACGGCTAAACACAACAAATTCCTGGAAGAACTGGGCTTGCCCCCGTTGCCATCGCCCGACTCTGATTCATCGAAAGTTTAGAACGTGCCGTTGGTGGCGATCGGGTACCGGCCACGGAAGTCCCCCGTCCCCGCCACGTTCCTAGCAAAAACTCCAGTAGGCATAGCGGCACTCTGCCGCCGGGGCTGAACCCGGCCACGGGACGCGGGGCGTGGCACGGGAAAGCACCGCACAAACCGCCGTTGCTGCTGGCGTTGATTGATCTGGCCGTCGTGGTCAGTATGAAGAGCTCCATTTTTAGGAAACGATTCTCCATGCCGTTCAGGACGGAACAGAATAGGAGGTGCAACGATGGGGCATTTTAGGTTAGGATGACTCGCCGTATCGCCGTTGCCGAGGAGGAATCCCGCGAATGACAGCACTTGAGGCGGCATTGAGAGTTCTACAGGAAGCTGGTATTCCACTCCACTACCGGGAGATTACGAAACGTATTCTTGCGGCCGGTTTATGGAAAACGGATGGCAAGACACCGGCGGCTACGATTAACGCTCAGCTTGCCGTGGACGTGAAGAAGAACGGGTCTGCGTCCGCATTCCGTCGTGCCGGCCGCGGCGTGTTCGGGTTGAACACCGAGCGCACCGCCCCAAATCCGCACCCCGAAGGCTATATCCGCACCGAGGAGCCGGCCTTGTACGTGCGCGGTCCGTCAGCAGGCGAGGCCCTGTCATTCACCGAAGCGGCGGAACGGATTCTTGAGTCGGCAAACGGGAAGCCCATGCACTACCGGGACATCACTCGCCACGCACTCGCACACGGGATGCTCGACACTGCCGGCAAGACGCCCGAGGCGACCATGTACGCGCAAATTTTGACGGAGGTGAAGCGGAGACAAGGACGCGGCGAGCAACAGCGATTCATCATCCTGGGCAAGGGCATGGTTTCGCTGGCAAAATGGCAGGCGAAGGGTCTAGTGTTTCAGGTTGAGGAGGCCAACCGCAAGGCTCGGAAGGAACTTCTGAAGACGGTCAAGGAGATGCCGCCTGGGGACTTCGAGGACTTGATCGGGCGGTTGCTGGCGGCCATCGGTTTTGAAGAAGTCGAAGTCACCACCCGGACCAAGGACGGCGGCATAGACGTACGCGGAACCCTTGTTGTCGGCGGAGTGATCCGCACCCGTCTCGCCGTGCAAGTGAAGCGCTGGAAGCAGAACGTTCAATCCCCGGTGATCCAGCAGGTACGCGGCAGCCTCGGCGCGCATGAACAGGGGCTTATCATCACTACCAGCGATTTCAGCAAGGGTGCCAAGGACGAGGCGGAACGTGCTGATGCGACGCCCGTCGGCCTGATGAATGGCGAACAACTCGTTGCACTGCTGGTCGAAAACGAGATTGGCGTCCGCCGAACACCACTTCAGTTGATTCAATTGGGGGAGAATCTCCAGACCACAAGGGAAACAACCGCATGACTATACGCGAACAAATTGTATCGCTTGAACCCGAGAGGAGCAGCTTGTCGCTTCCCGATCCTGCCGGTAGCGGTTCTCATTGCGAACGTCGAGACAGGCAGAAGGGCCACGAGCAAAACCGCCCATGTTAGAACGGCGCAATGGAAGCCGAACACGGTATCAAGAAACTGACCGAGGCGAATTGGCTTGAGCCTGACAAGGCGACGGCTATCTGGGCGCAGATGACGATGGGGGTTGCGCCACATTCCGCTGCGGCAGCCAATTACCTCGACATGCTCTCGGAACCCGAACTGTCACAAAACGTCCCCCGCGAAGTGAAAAGGCTTTTTGAGACCGCACGGGGGGCGACGGCATACGGTTGGTTTTTCTACCCGCTGTTCGCGCTGGCCGCCGAGCAGTGCTACCGGGTGGTGGAAGCCGCAGTTTCCGAGAAATGTTTGCAGGTAGGGGGACCATCGAGGAAGGTGCGATTACAAAAGAAGATCGACTGGCTCATTGCGAAGGGAATCATTCCCGAAGAGAAGCGGACAGTGTGGAAGGCTTTGCGCGAATTGAGAAACTCGGTTTCTCACCCAGAATATCAGTGTATCTACGACCCCGGACAGAGCGTCGGCACACTGCACATTTGCGCAGAGAACATCAACTCGCTGTTTGCCAAATGACGCGGTGAAGAGATGAATCTGTTCTCCCGTTACATCGGGATTGATTACTCAGGAGCAAAGACACCGACTGCGAGTCTACCGGGCTTGCGCGTGTATGCGGCCAGCGGAGGCGAATCGCCTGTTCAAGTGCCGCCGCCACCGAGCCCGAGACAGTATTGGACTCGACGCGGATTGGCGGAATGGCTGATTGCTAATCTTCGCGAAACTGTGCCGACAGTGGTCGGGATCGACCACGGGTTCTCGTTCCCTCTTGCGTACTTTGAGCGACACAAGCTGGCCCACAGTTGGGATGCGTTTCTCGACGACTTCTGCGCTCATTGGCCGACCGATCAGGAAAATGTCTACGTGAGCTTCGTCCGCGACGGGACATGCGGTAACGGTGCCGCGCGCACCGGCGACACTCGATGGCGGCGACTAACCGAGATCAGAGCCGGTGCAGCCAAGTCGGTCTTTCAGTTTGGTGTCACGGGACAAGTGGCTGCGTCCACCCATGCCGGTATCCCTTGGCTACGCCACGTTCGTCGGGCTCTCGGGACGACAGTCCATTTCTGGCCCTTCGACGGATGGACTCCACCGTCAGGCCGCCATGTTGTTGCCGAAGTTTATCCTTCGCTCTGGCGACATCTCTACCGGAGCGACAGTCGCACCTCTGACCAACACGATGCGTACGCGGTCTGTCGCTGGCTTCAGGAAACCGATCGTGCCGCTGCTCTCGCTCAATTCTTCCAGCCGCAACTTGGACCAGCGGAGCGGAATAAGGCAGAAATCGAGGGCTGGATTCTCGGAGTAGGATGAATCGCAGACAAATCTTGGCACCCACAAGTGAAAAAGTCTCATGAAGAAAGCACGATTTCGACCGCGTAAGAAAATTGTGAAGAGAAAGCCAAGTCTGTCGTCACGTTCTCACCCATGGCTCGGGCCCTACGTCGGATTCATGCACATTCCGTTCAATCTGAAAAGGGAGCAGATGCGTTGGTCAAAGCCAAGAGAACCGGGGTTGCCACTATGGCATGATAATACGTCGCGAGTATACTTCACGCGGTACGGTGACGTTTGTCAGAAATGGGGCGTATTTGAAAGGACCGAGACAGAGGAGTTACTGTTTGAGAGTTGGTTCCGGGTGACGGAACTGGCTCGACGAGTGGCAGCCGGAGAAAGGGATGCGGCGCAATCGCTCGCAATGCTGACTGACCATGCCGTGCGTGAACTTGAGGACCTCGCAACGTATTTCCCGGAACTCCTGAAGCCCATCGCTCGAATGCGGCCGCTTTGGCCGGCTTTCATCTCTCCCCATCCAGAATTCAAGAACAGAAACCGAGAGCTTCTCGGCACACTTGAAGTAGGGCGAGATACCAAGGCAAACGTCCACACGAACGCGAGATGGAGAACGAATAATCCAGCGACGAAGTACGCCATTCGTCTCATAGAATATGTAATTGCGATGCAAGGACAGATGCGTGAGTTACGGATGTTGAGATCGCTCCAAAAGAAGGATCCAACGTTGGTCGTGGAGATCCCCAAATATCCGGCCTGGGTCAAGCAATGTTACGAGCTTCCGCCGTTCAATAGGAGAAACATCGACCAATGGTGGGCTGTTGCGAAGCAGGCATTCTTGGAGGGAATCCCGCATCCCGAACGTGAACCTGGGTTGCGACGGCTTGCGATCACGCCAAGTTCAAGGAAGATTCTTTACGACGCCGAAATCAGAAGCCTTATCCTGATGAGGATCAAAGCTGCAATGCGCGCGATGGCACATCGGTGATTTGGGTGAACTAAAGTCCCCAGATCGCCCAAGTGGTAAGATTGCGGCTACTGCATTCGCTAATCTAACCTACCCACGACATTCGGCGCGTCGCTGAAGTCGTGGGTTTTGTTTTGCGGCAGAGCAGATATCCACTGAGCGTTTTGCCGTCCCGTGCGGGAGCGCTGACAACGAAATGTCGGGAGACGGCACCGTGAACACGAATGAGCGACTTCTCAAGCTCCTTCAAGCCTCGCCGGAGGTACATGCGGAGATTGACCGCATCCTCGACGGCAAGACCACGGAGGAATCTGAGACTGCCAGCACCGGCCCGTTGCTTATGGGTATGGGTGAAGGTGCGCGGTTTCTCGGGGTGGGGCGAGCAACTCTGTGGCGGATGATCCGCGCAGGACGGTTGAAGAAAATCGAGGTTTTACCGGGGAGTTTTCGGGTTCGTCGTGCCGACTTGGAGGCGATTGCTAACGGGCGGAAGCGGGAAGTTCAATGACACAATCCCAAGTTGAGCGACTGAGGGAATTTAGTTTTTGTGGGTCGGATCGAAAGGGGGACGCAAATGAGTCGGATGGCGATACGGAAACAAGGGCAGTTGCAGGTCAATCAGTTGCGTGAATCGCTGGTCGTATGGGCCGGATATGGGCCGGATTTATGAAACGAAGTGAAGGCGAATTGACGGAGCGGGAACGGAAATATGCAGCGGCGCGGGGCGAGGGGAAAGGGAGGATGGCATCGGCGCTGGTGGCGGGTTACTCGGAGGAGGTTGCGCGAAGCGCGGCCCATCGGATCGAGCGGCGTCCGTTGGTGCAGATGGCAATCGAGGAACGACGAAGCCAGATTCAGGCCTGGCTCGAACTGGACGGTTGTGGGCTTCCGCTGTTCTCCCAGTCGATGAAGCGGGGGTTGCGCGAAGGCAACCCGGCCACACAGCGGCTATGGCTGGAGATTTTCGACATCATTGGACCCGAAAAGATGCGCATGCTGATCCAGACAATGCACGAGCAGTTGAAGGACGTAGTCAGGCGGTCTGCGACGATATTTGTGGAATTCGTCCCGGATGACCGTCGCACAGACTTTGAGAGAAAGGTGGCGGAACTGTCCGGTCAAGCCCTGGCAATGAAAGCCAAAGGAGACGAGGATGACGGCCGGCCCGTTGGAGATGCGCCACAACAAACGTGACGGGGCGAGACGGCTACCTTTACCGGGTCAAAAACTCGCCCCGATGGTATCCGAGTTGGAGACGATATGAACCGCGGGCTGCCGTGGTCACAATACTACTGGGCCGACTGGCTCAATGAACCCACCCTGCGCTTGTGTGGGTACGCGGCGCGGGGATTGTGGGCGGACATGTTGGCGCTGATGTATCAGAGCGATGAACCAGGCCGACTGATGATTAACGGTAGGGCCATGACACCTGACCAGTTGGCGCACCTGCGCGGCGGTACTACCGACGAAGTGAAATCTTTGCTGGCGGAGCTTGAAGGCGCTGGAGTCTTTTCCCGTGATGAGCGGGGAGTGATTTTCTCCCGGCGCATGGTGCGAGACTCGATCGATCGAGAGTTGGCCCGGCAACGTCAGCAACGGCACCGTACACGTAACAGGCAACAGGCATGTCACACCGCTGTCACGCCCCAGTCACGGGTAGAAGCAAAAGCAGAGACAGAAGCAGAAAAGAATCAGAACAGAGAACTACCTACCGCTCACGCTACTGCGTTCGCTGAATTTTGGCGGGCGTATCCCAAGAAGGTGAGCAAGGCAGTGGCGGAAAAGGCGTTTTGGAAACTCCCGAACCCTGCGGAACTGCTACCGGTTCTGCTCCACGCCATCGACGTTCAGAAGGCAACCGACCAGTGGCAAAAGGACGGAGGCCAATTCATCCCGCACCCAGCAACCTGGCTGAACCAGCGCCGCTGGGAAGACGAACCCGCCGCCTGCAGCGACGGCAAGAACGGCCCACATGGCCTCACCGTAGGCGCAACGGTCAAGCCGGTGAACCTCGCCGGTATAGCGATCCATAGAGGGGACAAGAAATGACCACACAGAACGCGACCCCGGCCACTCCGACCGGCAGGATAGTTTTCGGATGCAAGTTGAGCGTAGCGAAATTCGAGGCATGGGAAGCTCACGCCGCTCAGCATCGGAGGCAGCATGATCGAGATCCGTACGACTACGAGTTCGAGCAGTGGTTGCGGCGTTGTAAGGAGCGATTCGACAAGGCCGGATTCCCTGAACGACCGGTCATTTGGTTGCGCCAGTGGCATCGTGGCGAGGTCGAGGCACAGAATAAAACCTGGCTGGCTCATTGGGAACGGGTGAAGGCGAGTATCGGCGGGCCGGGCGTCACGCTCGCGCTAACCGGCGGGCGCGGGACCGGGAAAACGCAACTGGCGACTGCGGCGGGATGGCATATTTGCTACAGCGGGCGCGGCGCAATCTACAGCCGGGCTGCGATGTTGTTCACGCGCATCAAGTCGAGCTACGGGCACGACGCAAAAGAGACCGAGGCCAAGGTACTGAAAGAGATCATTGGGACTCAATTGCTGGTGCTCGACGAAATCGGTGAGACGCGCGAGACGGATTTTGAAGGCAAGATGATGGCGAACATCGTCTGCCAACGTCACGACTATGGCCGTGACACAATCCTGATTTCCAACCAGAGCGACGAATCGCTTGCGCGCTCTGTGGGGGAAAGTATCACTGATCGGATTGCCGAAGGCGGCGCCATTTACACATTCAACTGGCCGAGCTTCCGCAGGGTTGGGGTGTAACGGCCACACCTACCGCTCCGACCGCACAGAGATTGTGCGCCCAAGTTGAAGCACATGCGTCTCGCAATTGCCCTACCTCACGCGCCTCCGGGGGGAGGGCAAAACAAACTCGCGTCGCCTTGGATGTTGCTTGTACGGTGCACAGAGGCGAAACCTTCCCCTGCCCCCAACCGCATCAGGCTTGCAATCTTTCACAGATTGGAGACGTTGCGCCCCTTCGCAAGAGAGAAAAAGAAGGGGCACACCGCGCAAGCACGACAATGTTTTACGAGGAAATAGCGACGTGTCAATTCCGCATAGAAAAAGAGAGAAGCAAATCGAGCAGCCATTGCCCAAGAATTCGATCAGCCAGAGACACAAGTCGCTGCGGCGATGATTGCAATAAGCCAGCGGAAGGAGTATCAATGACGCCACAAATGTTCGCACAAGCAACGCATTTTGAAGGTCAGTCCGCTGCAGCAACACGCTGAGTCGGCGTGTTAGAGCAGCGGCGGGAGAAGACCCGCACCCTCAAGCAGGCCATGATGGAGGAACTCCTCACCGGGTGGACACGACTGATATGAACGATTCGACAATCTGCCTGAAGCCCATCAGCGCCTTGCTAACCGATGGAGAGGGACGCCCCACCAACTATTGGATACCTGCGTATCAAAGGGGCTATCGGTGGTCGCCTCTTCAGGTAACTCAGCTTCTGGACGATGTCTGGGATTTCGTTCAGGAAAGTGAAGGCGGCAACCGGCACCAGTTCTACTGTCTGCAACCCTTGGTCATCAAGGCACTGCCGGACGGCGTATTCGAGGTAGTTGACGGTCAGCAGCGACTCACCACAATCTATATTCTCCTGACCTACCTGAAGGAAATGGTCGCGATGCTGGGCAAGACCCGCTTCCAGCTCACTTTCGCGACGCGCGGCCAGGCGAATGAGACCTTTCTGAAAGACATCGATCTCACCCGTGCGGAACAGAACGTTGATTTCTTTCACATCTGCCAGGCCTACCGAGCAGTCGAGGGCTGGTTCCAGAACCGGGATGGGATGCACAAGCTCAAGTTGCTGCAACACCTCCTCAACGACGACGAAGCGGGCCGTAACGTGAAGGTGATCTGGTTCCAGCTCGCGGGCAGTGACAACCCGGTGGACGCCTTCACCCGGCTCAATGTTGGGAAAATCCCACTAACCAACGACGAGCTGATCCGTGCACTTTTCCTAAGGCGCACCCGCGCGGATGAATCGGAGGCGCAAGCCCTACAGCTCAAAATCGCCTACGAATGGGATCAACTCGAAAAGGCGCTCCAGTCGGATGCCTTTTGGTATTTTCTGAGCAATCAGGGAGGCAAGGCCCAGAACCGCATCGGATTTCTATTCGATCTGGTTGCGCGAGCAGAAGGGCTGCCCCCGGGAGCAGAGCACGACGCCTACGGGATTTTCTACGCGTTCAGCCAGAAACTAAAGGCAGCGGAGGCCAGCCCGGAACAGGAATGGCGCAAAATCAAACAGACCTTCATGATGCTTGAGGAATGGTTCGAGGATCGAATCCTTTACCACGTCGTCGGCTTTCTCGTCAGTGAATGGATGAGCATTGGCGAGATCAGCGAACTCTCAAGACATTGCACCAAAAGTGAATTTGAGCGGAAACTTCGCGGGGAGATCTACACCCGGGTGATCGGCGGCCAGATGCCCCGAGAGATGAACGAAGAAGCCATTCGAACTACAGTTACCGATAAACTGGAGGATCTCGAGTACGGCCTGCATCGGGCGAAGATCAAATCGCTCTTGCTGCTCTTCAATCTGGCAACCCTGCTACAAGACAAGCGGTCCAATCTCCGGTTTCAGTTCGATAGCTTCAAAAGCGAGCTGTGGAACATCGAGCACGTCCGCTCCGTTACGTCGGACAAACCCGAACGACATTCGGAACGTATTGAATGGCTGACACATTGCCTAGGCTATCTCAAATCGCAGAAAGCTGAAGAGGCGCTCCGTGCGGAGATTGAGGCTTTTGTGCAGCTGCCCCAACAGGATGCCTTGGACACTGTGTTCGATCCGCTTTACGACCGGTTGTTGGAGTTCTTCCGAGAAAAGACTGACGAGGAGGCGGACCACAGCATCGCCAACCTGGCACTGCTCGATGAACACACGAACAAGAGTTATAAAAACGCGGTCTTTGCGGTGAAGCGCCAGCGACTACTCTCCCTCGATAAGGCCGGAATCTTTGTGCCGCTCTGCACCCGGAACGTGTTTTTGAAGTGTTATAGTCCGCAGGTGGACAACGTCATGTTTTGGAGCCCAGGGGACCGGGACGCCTACCAAAGCGCAATTATCGAAACGCTGGTCCGCTTTTTCACCGGCAAAACGGAGGAAGCGCTATGAGCGACTTCGGCAGTCAAATCATCTACAAGCAGCTTCTACAACGTCATGAGCGCGTTCGGATTCCAATGATCCAACGGGACTACGCGCAAGGGCGGCCTGCGGAAGCGGAGGTGCGGAACGAGTTTCTGGCTGCGCTGGAAGGCGCACTGAGACGCCCCGCCGACGATCTGTCATTACCGCTCAATCTCGACTTCATCTACGGCAGCATAGAGGGGCAACATGAGAAGCGTTTCTGTCCGTTGGACGGTCAGCAGCGACTCACCACGCTGTTCTTGCTGCATTGGTATCTGGCTTGGAGCGATGACCAGTGGGATGTTTTTCGTGAGATGTTCCGAACTCACAATCACTCACGCTTTTCCTACAGCGTCCGTCCGAGTAGCAACGAATTCTTCGACGAACTCGTGACATATGAGCCCGAATGCCGGCCGGGGGATGTTGATCAACTGAGCCGCTTGATTACAAACCAACCGTGGTATTTCCGAAGTTGGCGACTGGACCCCACGATCCAGTCCACACTCGTCATGCTGGACGCGATCCACAGCCGGTTTTCATCGGCCAATGGCCTTTTCGAGCGACTCACGAGTGAGAGCAAGCCGGCGATCACTTTCCAACTGCTCGACCTCGATAACTTCGGGCTTTCCGACGATCTTTATATCAAGATGAATGCTCGCGGGAGGCCGCTGACTCCGTTCGAGACATTCAAGGCGCGTTATGAGCAAGAGCTCGGGAAGCAGTTTAGCGGCGAGTTCAGGCGCATCGACAATCAGGAGTTTCCCATCGCGGATTTCGTCGCACGGCGCATGGATACCAAGTGGGCCGATCTGTTCTGGGCTCACCGGGTCAAGGAAGGTAATCTTTACGACAGTGCCGTCATGAATGTATTTCGGGCGGTGGCTCTAGTCACCCGCGATCCCGAAAGTAAGACTTACCTTGAAGATGTCGCGTTGCTCCGGGACGGAGGGAACCCACCTTCCTATTCCACCTTTTACGCCCAGGGCTGGCTGGACCGGGACTTCACCGAGACCTTGATCAGTTTGCTCGAAAGCTGGAGCGCTGCAGATGTATTCTCAAAGCCCCTTCTGCCGGATTCCCAGTATTTTGACGAAAGGGAGATTCTTGAAAGGTTGATCCAGAATCCAACCAGCTTGACGTTGCCTGAGGTTATTCAATTCTCCGGATATACGCTTTTCATAAGGGAGCATGAGCAATCACTTGATTCCGACGCATTTCAAGAGTGGATGCGGGTCGTCCGCAACCTTGTCGTCAATTCCTACATCGAACGGCCTGATCAATTGCGCAGCAGTTCGCTGGGTTTACACGAACTCCTGTCCAAATCAAAGCAAATCTTGGAGCATATGTCCAAACTGACCCCAAAGGATCGCGTGACAGGTTTCAGCGACCAGCAGGTCAAAGAGGAAACACTCAAAGCAGGTTTGATTCTGAGCCACGGTGCCTGGAGGCCGCTCATTGATCGTGCGGAAGGCCACGGCTACTTCCGGGGGCAAATCGAGTTTCTCCTCGATTTCTGTGGCGTTATCACCACGAGCATAGAAGGAGGAAAGGCCGATTGGGACGATGACTTGCATATCTCGCTGCAAGGGCGGTTCGAGGAGTATTTGAAAAAGGCTGAAGCGATGTTCACCAATTACGGCCTTGCCAATCTTGGCGCATATCGCTGGCAGCGGACTCTGTTGAGCATTGGCGATTACCTACTGCCCAGTGGTCGGCAGAATTATTCCTTCCTCGTTAACTCATCTACTGAGCAAGCCAGTTGGAAGAGGTTACTCAGAGGGACGGGGCCTAAAGTCCCTGAGGCGCGAAAACTATTGCACCAGCTTTGGGACCGCTTAACCCTGGGAATGCCCACAGGAGAGCAGCTAGACCAAATTATTGCAAGCGCAACCACCTTGGAGCCGTGGAGGGAAGCGTTCGTTCAAACTCCCGAGGCAATCGACTACTGCGGAAACCAGTCCATTCGTTGGAATGCATCGGACGAAGTGTATTTACTCAAGAAGAGTCAGATGAATGGAGCGCACGCTGAACTGTTCAGCTTTTGTCTTTATCAGAAGGTGCTCCGCCCGCTTTCCAATCAGAGTCAATTGGCGCCTCTCATCCTTCGCGATTACCAGTCAGTGAACGGCACGGACTTTCAGCCCCATATCTTGCTTGCCTTTGCGCACGAGGGACAAGGTTCGAGTATCAAGGTCGAGTTTAAGAGGGGTATTTTTGTCATCTTAGTTGACTGTACGTCGCTTCAGAATCGGCCCGATATTGTGACCATTCTCCGTGATTCGCTGGGCTTCGTGCAAGTTGAAGGTCGTCTTTCAAAGGCGGTGAGCCCAACGGTTATCGAAAGATCACTGCTGGACCTCGCGCAAGCTGTGGCGAAAGTGTCCACAGCCGATTCGAGTCACGCCTGAACAACCTCGCTCGGTGCTTTCTACGGCCCGCCTTACGCCGGGCTTTTGCTGATCGGGGTGATGACGATGGAGGCGACGAAAAGTCTGCCACGGTCGAGATTGGCATGGCGTTTTGGCAGCACGTGGCCCGTGGCCAACTGGCATAGTTCACACTATGCGTGTGATTTTCGCAGGGACGCCCAACTCCTAACGAGGTTAGGGTTCCGTGCACCATGCGCAGGGCCGTCTCCCGCAAACTGTTGACAACTATCGACATGCGTTGACAAAGTCAACACCGCTCAACACGCGATTTCAACGCCTTTCTCCCCACAGCAGCTCCAAAAAGTCGTTCCCATTTGGGAACAATTAGGAAGAGAACCTGTGGTATTCCTGTCGCCCATGATGAACGAAGGACCCAAACCGATTTCGCGGGTGACAACAATGATTCCCAAGAAGTTGTTCGCGCTAGCGAACAGCCCGCAAAGGAAGCCATGGCATCATCGCCACCAGTCATGAATGAAGAACGGCAACAGAATCAGCCATCTACCGGCGACACGATGGCATCGACATCAGTCCAATTGACCGTTAGCGAGGCTGCCTACACAATTGGCGTGGACTCTTTCACAATCTTGGGCCTGATCCAACGCGGCAAATTGAAACCCGCGCGGTCGCCCTCGGGTGAGATCATGGTGCCGAAAGGCGAGTTGATCAGGCTGATCGAGAAAGGCCGGTAATCCATGCTTAAACGCAAGGGTCAAGTTGTTGGGTCCATCGTGCCTGGCTCGACCGTGCGGTTGACCCCCGGTCAATTGAACGCATACACAGCGGCATTCGAGGCCATCTCGCCCGAGTTCGACGAGTTGCGGCAGATGCAGCGGCAGGTGGACAAACTCCCGCACACCATCCTGGAGCAACCGTCCAGTTCACCTGATACAGTTGCCACCATCGCTGCCGAGGGGATTGAATGGCAGAGCCAAGCCCAATTGCTGACGCTGCCAAAGAGTGCAGTCCTCCTGTGTCGCCACCCAACGGAGAACGAGTTCGCCATCATTCAGCGGTTCCCAGCGGACTCCGCGTATGCCAAGGCGAACGGCCAGGGTGAAATTCTGCTCAAAGGTGCCGACGCAGGGCACTTGGTGGGCGAGTACGCGGGCTGGGCACAGCACACCCTGCGGTTCATGGCCAGCAATCTTGTATCCAAGGCACAATGCGTCGCATTTGAGCAATTCCCGGAACATAATCCGGGTAGGGTCATGCGGGCCATCTCCGAGCGCTGCCTGCTGGCGGTGGGCGAGTCACTGACAGTAATGGAGCCGGTGCGTCAAACGACCCGTCATGCGCGGGGCATTGGGGTTTGAGACCATGAACCCGCAACGCGAACAATTTCTGAACCTCAAGGCGATTCCCGCTCGGCTGACAGCCGAGGAAGCGGCTTGGTACTTGGGATTTGGCCCCCATGAGATTCCCATTCTGGTTGCCAACGGGTTGCTCAGACCGCTTGGTCACCCACCCGCCAATGGGGTCAAATACTTCTCCACTGCGACACTGACGGAGCTGCACCAGGACGTGAAGTGGTTGACCCGCGCGTCCGATGTCATTGTCGAGCACTGGCGAGACAAGAATGCCCGGAAAACGAATGCCAACGCAGCATTCCCGGTCATGACTTCGGCAGCTACAGAATCTGTTGACACGTGTGGACATCGTCAACGCCTGTCAACCCGGCGTGATTCGCTGGCCACTCACATCAACTCCACCACCGACGGGCGTAACTCGCCCACTGCTCGCTAACGCATGGAGCACAATCTGCCGTAGTCTCGTTGCCGATGAATTCGGAAGCCACACCCAGCCCGAACCAGGAGAAACGGGGAAGAACTGGCGGCGGTCCGGCGTTTCACAGCCGGCTCGATCCCCACGTTGAATTCATCCGCCATCAACGGCGGCAACGCAAGACCTGGAGGCAAATCGCCGAACAGCTTCGCACCGAGAAAGGCTGCCCCATTACGTTCCAGGGCGTCCACGGGTTCTATCGCCGATACTTGAGACGCTCCACCCGGCCCCATTGGGAAAGAGACGCGCCTTCTCCGAAAACGCAGGTTTCTCCGCGACTGGGAACCACAACGCAACGCAAGCCCCTGCTCGCAGCCACTCCGGTGGCGCGTCCGTTTCGGCAACCGAATCCCAACAACATCAACCTCAACGATCCCTCGACATTATGAACATCACGCAACGCATTCACTTGAATCCTCAATCCAAAGGGAACCTTGGCAAGAGCTTTGAGGCCGAATTCCGTACCGCCTGGCTTGACCGACTTGGCCTCGCGTGGACCGGCTCTGACCTTGATGATCGTCATCATACCTTTGCCAGTCGCCACCCCGAGGCTGTCCGGTCGTATCCACTGGGCAACCAGCAAGACAGCAAGACGGAGTTGCTCCGTTTGTTCCGCCGCGTGCTCAAGGACACCGCCCCCGTCCACATCATCGACACCCGCGCACAAGCCGACGCCCTCATCCTCAGCGCACTGGAGGAACTGCAAGTCCTGGAAGTTTGTGCCGAACAAGGCGTGCGTCTGACGTTCTTTCTGTTTCCCACTGACGATACCGAGAGCATGACCAACGTCGGGCACTTGTTCCTCCGGGCCGGTGACCGCGCGGATTACATTGTCGTCCACAACCCGGCGAAAGCCCGGGGTGATTTGTTCCGTGGGTCACAATTGGAAAAGGAGATGATCGCCTTTGGCGCGCACTCCATCAGCCTACCGACCGTCACGCCCACCACCCTGCTGGCGGCGGAAAAGGCGGAGGCCATCGCCGAACGCGGCTTGAGCTTTGCCGAACTGTCGCGCGTGGACGCTGGTCATTTGGAACGGTTGCTCGCCGGTGAGATGCAGTGGGCCATGATGAGGATGTTCCAGCAATACGACGCGATTGCCGATCTACTATTGCCCACCGCGTTGATTCCCAAACACAAATCCGCGCCAACGGTGGCGTCTCCCGTGGCGGAACCAAGTCCGGAACTCAACTTTGGAGACTAGTCATGGACGAGACCAATTTCGATGCGCTCTGTGAAGGAGCTTCACCCGAGGAAGCCAAACAACTGCGAAAGATCCTGTCCGAATGGTGCCAGGGAGACGAGGATTCATTTCCCGTTCAACTCACCTTGCTGACCCGTGCGCAGTGGCGCGTGGCAGCACGAATGCCGCAGCAATTGGTTTTGGCCCGTCAGCAACTCGATCAAGCGTTCGGCGACCATCAACGCCAAACGACCAGAGCGTTTGACGACTTTATCGATGACATGGCCATCCGGACCGGGATGCTGGAACAGGTCGTTGCCAAGCACACCGAGACCGCAAAGAAGATCGTGTCCGAAATGCGCGTCGAATTGACGCATACAGAAGCGGCCGCCAAGCGCATCCAGAATCACTTGGAAGTCGGAGTTGCCGAGTGGCAGAAAGCGCGGACTGACTTCATGACTGAACGCGACCGACTGATGGAAAGAGTTATCGAGATCAGGAATGGGTACACGCAACAGGAATGGTTCTGCGTTATCCTGATACTGGCTGCGGTATTTACATTCGGGATTGTGCTCGGTATGCGCATCGCCCGCTGACCAACCCGGTCGCCGCGCTGGCCCGTGCCAGGGGCCGGCGAAACGAAATGAGTGGAGCCGGCCCCTGGCACGCACCGCGACGTTGCTGGTTCACCGGCGGTCCGTGCCGTCTTCCGTCGCGTCCAGCGGGAACGACTATGCGCCCGTTCCGCCTGCCGCTCCGTCCACCGGCACCGACCGCTTTTGCACGCCGGTTGGCGCTCACATCCGCCCGATCATCGGCGAAGTCGCGCTACCCGCTGTCAACGGAATGGGCGGCGTGCCTTCGCGCCTCGATTCTATGGCTTCGCTCGCGCCGTCAAGGTAAGAGCGTCCCTTTTGCCCTTACGCTTCCACCTGTGACCGCGCTCGTTTCGCCACCGGTTGGCGCTTAACAGTTCACGCTCGCCCTCTCATCGCCTGCTTTGGACTGTCCACTATTTGTGCGTACCAAGGTCGTATCTGCCCGCTGCTCGCTAACGCAGTCTGCCCCGGCCACCGTACTCTCCCTGTCATGCTCGTGACCAAAGCACAATACAGTTTGCAGGATGCCGAGAAGTATTTCCGAGAGCACCTCTCTGTTGGCGATTACTACTCGGAGAGTCAAGCCGTCGCGGGCCAGTGGATCGGCAAAGGCGCGGAGGCGCTCGGATTGTCTGGAGACACACACAACGACGAGTTCGTGCGCCTGTGCGAGAATCTCCATCCGCAGACCGGCCAGCGACTCACGTTGCGGCACAAAACCACCCGCCGCGTGGTGGGAGCGGATGGCACTGAACATCAAAACGCCAATCGCCGCGTGTTTTACGACTTCACGTTCTCCCCGCCCAAGTCCGTGTCCATCGCCGCACTGGTCGGCCACGATCGCCGCATTGTCGAGGCGCACGAGCAAGCGGTCACTGCCGCGCTTAATCAATTGGAGTCGTTCGCCGCAACGCGCGTGCGCAAGAACGGGCAGTGCACCGCCCGCACCTCGGGAAATCTTGTGGCCGCCGTGTTCCGGCACGAGACCTCGCGCGCTCTGGACCCGCATTTGCACAGTCACTGCATCCTGTTCAATGCCACCCACGACCCGGTCGAGAACCAGTGGAAGGCCTTGGAGAATTACGAGATGTTGGTGGCCATCAAGTTCATCGAGGGTCTGTACTACCACGAGATGGCCCGTGCGCTGCGCCGATTTGGTTACGAGATCGACAACAAACCCCGGGGGGATTTTGAAATCAAGGGGGTTGTCCCCTCATTGATCGAGAAGTTTTCCAAACGGCACCAGGAGATCGACCAGAAGACGCGCGAACTGTTGGAACGGAAACCAGAGAAGGCCAACGGCAACATCGCGGCGATCCGCGAGCACATCGCTCACAAAGAGCGCGCCCGCAAGATTCGGAATATCAGTCTGCCTGAACTTCAAGCTACTTGGGACGCGCAATTGACTCCACAGGAGAAAACGTCACTGTGTCATCTGACTACCCGGCAAACCGCACCCGCCGTGTCGCGTGAGATTCTCGCCAAGCAGGCTGTCTCCTGGGCTGAGGAACACTTGCTGGAACGCCGGTCAGTGGTGCATGAGCACGAGCTGTGGCGGCACGCGCTGGAGCATGTGCGCGGGCAGAGCATTGGGCTGGCCGATGTTCAGGCCGTGACCCGTCAGCGCGGCTATCTGCGCGATGAAAAGCATCCAGGGAAGGTCACAACGAAGGAACTGCTGCGACGGGAATGGGACATCGTGTGCATGGCCAAAGACGGCATTGGCCGGTTCGGCCCGTACTGCTCCGGCCATTCGATCCTCAATGCCAATCTGGATGCCGAGCAACGCCAAGCTGTCGAGCGAATCCTCCGGTCGCGCGACTTTGTCACCCTGTTTCGCGGAGGGGCCGGCACGGGCAAGAGTTACACGTTGCGTGAAGTGTACGGCGCTCTTCAACAAGCTGGTCGCACAGTCACCGTCATCGCCCCGCAACGGCAACAGGTCATGGACCTGGAAAAGGACGGCTTTCATGGTGCACAGACTGTCAGCGGCTTTTTGGCGCGCGGAATCCTCTCCCAAGGCGGCGTGATATTGGTCGATGAAGCCGGACAGATCGGTGGCCGGCAAATGCACCAACTCTTGAGCTTGGCGCGAGCCAACCAGGGCCGGGTGATCCTCTCCGGTGACACCCGCCAGCACGGCGCGGTGGAAGCGTCGGATGCGTTGCGCGCCATCGAGAAGTATTCAACACTGCGGGCCATCGAACTCACGGAGATTCGGCGCCAGGACCCGGCCCGGGCGAAGACACGCGCCGAACGCGAGCAGATTGCTCAGTACAAGGAAGCCGTCAAAGAGGCGTCGGCAGGCAATCTCGATGCATCATTCAATCGGTTGGATCGACAGGGAGCCATCGTGGTGTGTTCGCCGTCCGAGCAGGAACAGCGTCTTGCTCAAAGCTACCTCGCGTTGGCAGAGCAGCGTTCGTCTGTGGTCGTGGTCTCACAGACCTGGTCGGAGATCCATCGGGTCAATGAGCAAGTGCGCGCCGTGCTGAAATTGCGTGGCCTCCTCGGTGCCGAAGACCGGGCTGTGCCCACGCTGGAGACGGTTGATTTGACCGAAGCTCAAAAACGGGATCGGCGGTTCTATACAGAGGATACGGTGATCGTGTTGAACCGCAGTGTAGCCGGGTTCGCCAAGGGCCAGGTTTGTCAACTCGTGGACTTCACCGACAAGGGCTTTCTTCTTAAAAATGCGGACAAGACTCGCACCGTCCCGTTCCGGTTTGTGGACCGGCTGACCGTGTGCCAGCCCAAGGAACTCGGGTTGGCGGCCGGCGACCGTCTGCAACTGAAGGCCAACGCGAAGACACGAGCCGGCCAGCGCCTTGCCAATGGCGAACTGGTCACGGTGAAGGAAGTCGGCGCCGACGGACGAATCAGACTGACGGACGGGCGGGTTCTGCAGAAAGATTACCGTCAATTCGTACGCGGCTTTGCCATCACGTCGTATGCCTCGCAAGGCAAGACGGTCGATCACGTCTTGTTCTCCGATTCGGCCATCAAGGCCGCCACGAACCAGCAACAGTGGTACGTGACCATTTCCCGAGGGCGCAAAGGAATCACCATCTTCACCAGCGACAAGGCCCAACTGCGCGAGAACATCCTGCGTTCCGGGAACCGCGAATTGGCGATTGATTTGGCAGAGCAACGTCATCTCCACAGGCTCGACTACTACAGCGTGCTGCAAGGGCCGGGCGCGGAACAACAAACCAGAGGGGTAAAGGTATGATCACGAAACCCGGCCACGACCAGAATCGTCCGAGCCGTCCTTGCTGGAACAGAGATTATCAGGCGCAGGCTCTGCGAGTGGAGTTGGCTGATGGGAATCTCTATGTGTTTCCTTACCGTCGTCTCGCCTTTGTACGATTCGAGTCCGGAAACGATCACGACGAGCTACACGTAGTCCTGGACACCCACCAAATTCACATAACCGGGAAACATCTACGGGAAGTGGCATTGGCACTTCAGAAATCTGCCGTGGATTGGGTGAGGGAATTGCCCGGCCGCTACGGCTCACAGTCGGATGATGATCACGCTTGGATCACGAGCATCGCCGTCAGTGAACGCCAGGGCACTAATGATTCGAGTGGCACCGAAGTGTGCTCAGGAACGGTGGTGAACCGATGAACACGGATGAGAGATTGAAGAAACTGCTAGACGCCTCACAAGAGCAGTTGGCAGCGATTGACGGGATTCTGGAACGGCGCATCCCCGAACAGATGCCGGTACACCAAGGCCCTCTGCTCATGGGCATGTCGGCGTCCGCGAAGTTCTTGGGTGTCAGCCGCGCAACCCTCTGGCGAATGGTTAAAGCTGGGCTGCTGCAGAAGGTCGAGGTTTTGCCCGGAAGTTTCCGGCTTCGTCGTGCCGATTTGGAGGCCATCGCCGCTGGACAGAGATTGTGCCGCAGTGAAGTTGGTCCGGATCTTAATGACGCGACCCAGCGGCTTGATTCGCGTAGACACCGAAATCCGCACCTTGTACCCGTATAATCGTTACACGCTCACCCTGTAACAGGCAACTCCGATCTTCTCAACGAGACCAGGACGGCCTGCCGGTCGTTGTCGACTCTTGTATTCCGAGTCCAGTCAGAATCACCCACACAACAACCCACACATTGGAGTCTTCAGGCCGCCCCTGAATTGTGCGTGTGGGTTGATGTGTGGGTTTTTGTCCGCCAAGTTTCACGATGTCCGCTATGTTTCATCAAACCGGGGGTGAATTGGCGACATGCCGTACAAGCCTTGAAAACAAAGGGCCAGAACACCTGTTCTGGCCCTACGAATTGGTAGCGGGGGTGGGATTTGAACCCACGACCTTCAGGTTATGAGCCTGACGAGCTACCGGGCTGCTCCACCCCGCAGTCAAAAGTGTGCTGCACCTTAGTGGGGGAACAGGGGTACGTCAAGCACGCGTTTCAGGGGGGTGGTATTGTCCCAATTTGGTCTCGGGGGAGCGGCGCGGGAAGGGGGCGACAGGTGATCCTGCCGTTGTGAGGGCGTGCGGCAGCGGGGACTACCGCTCTTTCTGTCCATGTATCTTAAATTGATAATTTTGCTGGACGCGGGGTGCTGGGAGGGGTATGGTTGGCGCAGTTCTTTGACATCCGCCTTCGCTAAAGCTTCGGCGCGACAGCGCCGCTGGGAGCGGCTTGGGGGGGGCCTATATACGTTTTTGCGAAACGAACCCACCGTTTTTGTGGGCGATTTTCTTTGTATCAATGGATCCGTCAGATACTTATGTCGTTTGCAGAGTCGGTTTGCAGGTGGGTTCGTTTTGGAAAACGAACCCACCGGGAGGGGGTAAAAGGGGCCCGGGAAGCGAGTTAAGCGTGGAAATTACCCCGAAAACGGGGTCGCGGCGTGTCAGTTACGCCTGAGAATACGCCGGCGCGGGCCGGTCAAGCAGGCGTTTCAGCGGCGCTGGGCTACTGTTGTTGGCGGTGCTTCGAAGCGGAAGATGACTTCGTTGGGGCGGGCCAGGTTCAGCTTGTTGCGGGCGGTCCGCTCGATGTAACTGGAATCGGTTTTCAGCGCCTCGATCTCGGTCTTTTGCTTCTTCTCGAGCGAGTCCTGCTGCTCAATCTCGCGGTCGAGGCGCGCGATGTCCTGTTGCATCTCGCGTCGTTGATGTAAGAGGGGCACGAAGAGCAGGGCGATTCCGCAACCGACGATGGCGACGAACACAAAGAACCCAAGTGCCTGCAGTTTGCCCCAGAGGGCTGACGGCCAGCTCATCGCTACAGTTTTCCTCCGTACACGGCATCTTTGCCGAGGATCTCCTCGATGCGCAGCAACTGGTTGTACTTGCAAACCCGATCCGTCCGGCAGAGGGAACCGGTTTTGATCTGGCCCGCATTGGTTGCTACGGCGATGTCGGCGATCGTGGTGTCCTCCGTCTCGCCCGAGCGATGGCTGATGACCGCGGTGTAGCCGGCTTCCTTGGCCATCTCGATGGCGTCGAGGGTCTCGGTCAAGGTGCCGATCTGGTTGACCTTCACCAGAATTGAGTTCGCCGTGCCGGTGTCGATGCCGCGTTTGAGGAATTTGGTGTTGGTGACGAACAAATCGTCACCGACGAGTTGCAGTTTGTCGCCGAGCTTGTCGGTCATTAACTTCCAACCTTCCCAGTCGCCCTCTGCCAGACCGTCTTCCAGGGAAACGATCGGGTATTTCTTGCAGAGGTCACTGTAGAACTCGATCATCTGTGCGGCGGTGTGCTTCGAGCCGTCCGACTTCTTGAAAATGTACTTCTTGGAGTCCGCGTCGTAGAACTCGCTCGCTGCGGGATCGAGGGCGATGAAGATGTCCTTGCCGGGTTTGTAGCCGGCCTGTTTGATTGCCGTGAGGATCACTTCGAGCGGGTGTTCGTTGTTCTTGAGCACGGGGGCGAATCCGCCCTCGTCGCCTACGGCGGTGCTGAATTTGTTGGCTTTCAACACGCTCTTCAGCGCGTGAAACACTTCCGCGCCCATGCGCAACGCCTCGTGGAAACTCGCGGCGCCCTTCGGCATGATCATATATTCCTGCAAGTCGATCGGCGCATCGCTGTGCGCGCCGCCGTTGAGGATGTTCATCATCGGGACGGGCAATACTTTTGCGTTCGGTCCGCCGAGGTATTTGAAGAGTTCGAGGCCGAGTTGCGAGGCGGCCGCGTGGGCGGTCGCGAGCGAGACGCCGAGAATGGCATTGGCACCAAGCTTGCCTTTGTTCGGGGTGCCGTCGAGGTCAATCATCGTGCGGTCGATGCCGACCTGGTCGAGCGCATCGTGGCCGACGAGTTCGTTGGCGATCTTCGTATTGACGTTGGCGACGGCCTTCAGCACGCCCTTGCCGCCGAAGCGCGCCTTGTCACCGTCGCGCAATTCCCACGCTTCATGTTCGCCCGTGCTGGCGCCACTCGGCACAGCCGCGCGGCCGACTGCGCCACCGGAAAGTTCCACATCCACTTCAATAGTTGGGTTCCCGCGGGAATCGAGAATTTCGCGGGCTTGAATTCGAGTAATGGTCGTCACGGAAATTAGCTTCCTCCTTAAGAGGCATTCTAGGGCGAACGCTCTGCGAATCAAGTAATTAAACGCGGGAGGAGGAGAGAATTATGCAGGCTTATGAAATCGACACGATTGAGACCTGAGTTGGCAAAATGTTGCCGGCGCCGATTTTAGGTGATACTTTTGGTTTGCCCCGTTAGTACCTCCATCGTGAAAAGGCTGGCAAGCAGAATAGTGAATCGGATTCTTCGGTCGGTGCGTTCCTGTCTGGGGGAACAGATGGAGTTCAACCGACTGGGCCGCAAGCGCCCTGAACTCCTGTGGCAGACATGCGGACGTTGTCCTGTGACGAGGGCGGAAGCTGCCGGGGAGAAGATCGGTCACGAGTGTTTCGTTATTGGGGGCTACCACACGATTGATCGCGTTTTGAGTGTGGTGGATGTGTTCGATCTGGACAAGAGACGGTGGAGGGAGCGGTTCGTGATGCCGCCCAATATGCCTCACACTCATCTTGGCGTTGCCAACGATGACAGCCGGTATCTATATTTCGTGGGCGGCCAGTTCGGGCCCCAATGCAGTCCAGCGCTGGCCAGTGGCTTTGTTCTGGATACGCAAAACCGGACGTGGGCGAGCCTACCGCCGTTACCCGAGCCGCGCTACTCCCTGACCACACAACTGTGGCGCGGAAGGTTGCACGTTCTGTCGGGTTCGAAGCCGGACCGCTCTACGCCGGCCTGCGAACATTGGAGCCTTGCCGTGGAGAAGGGCAAGGCGCTGGAGGATCGGTGGCGCGAAGAAGTTCCCATCCCGCGCGGAGGTCCGCATCGCGCGAGCGCCGTTTTTAACGACAGGCTTTATGTCCTTGGCGGAGAAGAAGGGGATGTCGCGCCTATTCCGGGTGATTCCCGGTACACGTGCGATTGGAATACGCCGGCGGAGACATCGTATGGGGACTCGTTTGTATTGGAAGGCGAAGCGGCACAATGGAAGAGCGTTGCGCCGATGCCCTACGCTCGGACGCACACGGAGCATTCGATTGTGAAGGTGGGGCAATATGCGGTCATCGTCGGCGGCATCGTGGATCGCTTCACGTATAACGATCTGATCCAGGTATATGACACCAGAACAGATCGCTGGAGGACGGCGGGTCGGCTGCCTTACGGGATGAAGACCAGCGCGGTCTATCACGACGGGTGGCTGTTTGCGGTAGCAGGGCAGCGATGCAGAAGCCGGGAAGACCCGAGGCCGGGGGAGGTGTTGCGGAGCGTATGGCGGGCGAAGTTTGATCCTGCGCAGCAATCCGGGGATGTGAACGGAGCGGGAACGCGTTCGAATTTCCCCCCGCGTGTTGGCTGACCTTGACAGGCTTTCGTCCCGCGACCTAGGATGCGGTGTGGAGAAATTGCCATGGCGTTAGTCAAATGTCCGGAGTGCGGGAACGCGGTTTCGACGGAAGCGCCGGCTTGTCCGTCCTGCGGATTCCCCGTGGCGGCGAAAGTGGCGGCGCAGTCGAAACCCGCGCCAGACACAGTGTTGGCGGAAGTGCGGCCATCGTGGTGGCAGTATTTCTGGTTGCTGGTCTTCTTCTGGTTGATTATTCCGTGGATCGTGGCATGGAGTCGACGGGCTTCGTTGAAACTGCGCATTTATCCCGGGCGCATCACGCTGGAACGGGGTCTTTTCTCCAAATCCTACCGGGAATTCGATGCGCGAGATATTCGCTCCGTTGAGATTGACCAGAGTATCATGGCGAGGATGGTCGGGATTGGCGACCTGACCATTTCCACGGCGGCCACAGTTGATCCGGATGAGGAGATTGAAGGCATTCCCAATCCGAAAGCCATCCGCGACCTAATCCTGGCGCAGCGGCCGGTTCAGTAACGCGCGCCGTTTAACTCTTTACGCTCACGGCGCGATGTTCGCGCGCCGATTCTAGCAGCGACTCAATTACGCGCATGTTGCCGAGCGAATCACGCTCGGCATCGACAGACGGCGGAAACTGTGGCGCGTGATTCTGGTGCACGCAGCGGCAAAAGTGTTGTAGCTCCAGCGCGAACGGCGCGAGGACGTGGTGGGGGACAGCGGGTGTTTCGACGCGGATGATTTCGGTCTTGCCTTGTCGCGTGAGGTGCAACTCGGCGGGCCACAGCGGCGGTGACCATGGATGGGGAATCAGTAGCCGGCCTTCGGTTCCGATGATCTCGGCGGCGTAGGAAGGTTCGGCTTCCATACTGCACACAAATTGGGCGGTGACACCCGTAGCAAATTGGAGACTTCCGCTTAGCGTCAGGTCGACGCCGGTTTGCTCGTCGAAATGCGCGTTGGCGACGACATGCTGCGGCTCGGCGTCGGCGAAGAAGCGGGAGAGATTTACGCAGTAGCACCCGATGTCCATCAGCGCACCGCCGCCGGCGTCGCGCCAGTAGCGCGGATTGTCGCGTCCACGACCCTGGGCGGCCCGATGGGAGCGGATGTACAGGACGCGGCCGAGTTCGCCCGTGGCGACCCGGCGTTTGGCGTCCGCCATCTGCGGGTGGAACCGATACATGAAACCTTCCATCAGCCAACGCTGGTTCGCGTGCGCGGCCGCGAACGTTTTCGCAACCTCCGCGCTGGAGCAGGCGAGGGGTTTCTCGCAGAGAACATGTTTACCCGCTTCAAGTGCGCGCACCGTCCACTCACAATGCAATCCGTTGTGCAGGGCGTTGATGACGATATCGATGTTGGGATCGTTGATGAGGGATTCGTAACTTGTGTGGGCGCGCGCAATGTTGCGTTTACTGGCGGCGGTCCGGGCGCGCTCGGCGTCGCGGCTGGCGACTGCCATCAGAACGGCGTCATCGATCAAAGGAAATGCATCGGCATATTTGCCGAGCATCCAGCCGGTGCCCAGAATGCCGCAGCGGAGTTTGTCCGTCTCGCGCATGGACAGAAGCGTAACGGCGCCCGTTCGCTTGTAAAGGAGATTGTTTTGACTCGACTGCGAGGCGTTGTTACGGTGGAGCGGCAATGACACAGGGAGTGAAATGGTTTTATCTGGTGACGCTGGCGGTGTGGATCGGCAGCATTGTGTTCTTCAGTTTCGCGGTGGCGCCGACGGTGTTCAAGACGCTGAAGCCGGAGGACGCAGCGGCGCTGATCCGACGGATCTTCTCGAAGTACTACCTTATCGGCATCATTTGCGCGGCGGTGAGCATTGTCTGTCTCGGGCTGCTGTTGGCCGATCGGGCATACAGCCGGTGGCCGGCAATCCTGAGTTTGCTGTTGGTGGCGGGCATGGGCGGGACGGATTTGTGGCTGCGCCAGGGGGTCATGCCGCACATGAATGCGCTACGTGATCGCCGCGCGATGTTTGAATCTTCCGGGAAACCGCCGGATGAAGCGCTGGACCGGGAGTGGAAAGCACTCCATCGGCTCAGTGTGCAGTTGAATAGTGTGGTGTTGCTGTGCGGGTTGGTATTGGTATTTCTAGTCGTATACGCCCGGGTGGTCTAGGTAGTGTTCGTAATTGAAGGAATCTCCATTGTGAACGAAGAAACTCTCTCTTCCAGCCGGTGTGTTAAACCGTTTTTTTCGACGCGAATCAACATATTGTTGCCGTTGATCGTCCTTGTCGCGCTCGCCTACGGACGCGTCGGCGCCGCAGAGAAGCTGGCGCTTTTCCCACCACCGCAACCGCAGGGCGGGGTGGTGGCGACTGTCGAGGTTGCGCCGCCGCCGGGGAATGTGGGGCGGAAGATATTTGTGGGGTTGAAGCGCGACGGTCGGATTGTGGCGTTTGGTGAGGCGGCGGTTCCGACCAATGGAAATGTGACAGTAAACATCCAGGCCATGGAAGCGACGCAGACCCTGGCCTATGGCGAGTACGAGCTCTGGCTCACGATCGACCGGGACGGGTTGGAGTCCTGCTACCCGAGTTACGGCGATTGGTTCGTACACGAGAAGTGGGTGATGCAGAAGATGTCGTCGGCGAAGATGTTGACCGACCCGTCGGTATGGAAGGAGCGCACGCTGTCGAAACGCGAGAACCTCGTCACGGTCCATTATCATCGGTACGACGAGGATTATAACAATGTCAGCATCTGGACGTGGGACGCGCACGACAAGCGCACGCCCGAGCAGAACGAGATTTTCGAGGTAGGTCGCGACGATTATGGGCCGATCCTGCAACTCGACCGCGCTGACTATGGAGAGAAGGGCGACTCGGACAAGGTCGGTTTGGTCGCGCGGTTGGCGGGCGATTGGAACCGCAAGGACGGTGACGACAAATTCTGGTCGCCAGACATGGGTCGTGACGTTTATTTGGTTGGCGGCGAGAACCGCGCGTGGGCGCAGCCGCCGGATATAAGTCCGCGCGTGGTCAGCGCGTCCATCGACGCGTCGAATCGGATCGTCATTGGGATGTCGCGGCTGGTGAACCAAAGCGACATGACGTCGGACAAAATCACCATCACCGACGACCAAAAAGGAAAACAATCTCCCGCAGCGACTCGCCTTCTTTCCCATGACGGGAAGACGACGGCGAACGAGGTCGAGTTGGAAATCAGCGCGCCACTGGACATTGTGGGACGCGCTTACGAGGTAAAGGTGCAGGGTTTTGGCGGCAGCGTGCGGCTGGTGCCGCGGGCCATCCTAACGGACACGAACCTGTTTTATGACGGCGCGGCGGTGCTGGGGGCGACGTACACCGCCGAGGGCACGACGTTCCGCGTGTTTGCGCCGACGGCGCGTGCGGTGCAGGTGATCATTTACGATCAGGTGACGGGCAACAAGGGCCGTGCGCCCCAGGCGATGCGAGTGACGGGCAAGGGCATCTGGGAAGGGAAGGTGGCGGGTGATCTGGAAGGGAAGTTCTATCTCTACAAACCGGAGGGCGAAGGTTTTGCGCCGGATCGGGAGGCGCTCGACATTTATTGCATCAATGCCGTCAACAGCAGCGCGCGCGCGCGAATCACGGATTTATCGAAGACGAATCCGCCGGGCTGGGAGAAGGCAAAGGCAGGGCCGGCGCTCGATTCGCCGGTGGACATGGTGGTGTACGAGATGCACGTGCGCGATTTTACCATCGCGGCGAACTCGGGCGTGGAGCACAAGGGCAAGTATCTCGGGTTCACCGAGTCGGGCACGCATTTGCCGGGGGAGGCGGCGATCAAGACGGGGTTGGACAATCTCACCGAGTTGGGGGTGACGCACGTGCAGTTGCTGCCGGTGCAGGATTTTGAGAACGACGAGGCGAGCACGAATTATAACTGGGGCTACGTGACCAGCGCCTACAACTCGCCCGAGGGTTGGTATGCGACGGACATTAATAACGAGAGCCGCATCCGCGAGCTGAAACAGCTCATCGCGGCACTGCATGAGCGCGGCATCGGCGTGATCCTGGACGTGGTCTACAACCACACGGCGAACTCGGCGTCGTTCAACGCGCTCGTCCCGCATTATTATTACCGTTACCAGCCCGATGGCCGGCTGTGCAATAGTTCGGGGTGCGGCAATGATTTTCGCAGCGAAGCGCCGATGGCCCGCAAATACATTCTCGATACGCTGAAGTACTGGACGCAGGAGTACGGCGTCGACGGGTACCGTTTCGATATTATGGCGTTGATTGACCTGGACACGATGAAGGAGGTTGAGCGGGAACTGCGCGCGATCAATCCGCACATCGTCCTCTACGGCGAAGCGTGGGGAAACGATGTGCCGGCGCCGCTGAAGTCGACGAACAAAGAGAACCTCCGCGGCACGCACCTCGGCGGGTTCAACGACAACATCCGCGACGCATTCATCGGTTCGCACTTCGACAAGAACAAGAGCGCGTTCATCCAGAACGGTTCCGGGATTGAGAATGTGAAGCACGGGATCGAGGGGAATTGGCGCGAGTGGGCGCCCACGCCCGCGCAGGCCATCAATTTTCTCAGTTGCCACGACAACCTGGTCATCTGGGACAAACTCAAGCTCTCCAAGCCGGGTGCCACCGAGGCGGAGATGAAGGAGATGATGAAGCTGGGATACTTGATGTTGCTCACGTCGCAGGGCGTGCCGTTCCTGCACGGTGGCGAGGAGTTTGCGCGGACGAAATTTGGCAACGACAACAGTTACAATGCGCCCGACAACATCAACGAAGTCGATTGGTCGCTGAAGAAGAAGAATTACGATCTTTTCACCTACACGCGCGACTTGATTGCGTTACGCAAGGCGCACCCTGTCTTTCGCCTCCGCGCCAAGGAACAGATCGCCGCGTGGCTGAAGTTCCACGATACGACCAATCCCGGCACGGTGATTTTCACGCTCGATCCCGGCAGTCTGCCGGGTGAGAGTTGGAAACATGTCTGTGTGATTGCGAACAGCTCCGACACCGTGAGCTCTGATTTTGCATTGCCCGACGGCCCCTGGCATGTCGCGCTGGATGCCAGCGGGGCGGTCAAAGACGAGCGCGTCGTCGAAGGCACGGTGCGCGTACGGTACAAGTCGGGGATGATTTTGTATCAGCCGTAGTCCGCGACTAGCGGCGCATGGCGCGGTCGGCGCTCCACTGGTGGATTTCATTCTTCGTAGCGGACCACTTTTTGGCGTCGCAGTGATCGTCGAGGAAGAGATCGAAGAGTTCGAAGAAGAGATCGCGGAAGTCGGCGATTTTTTGGACACGCTCTTGGAAGCGGGAGGCCGGGTCCAGCATTTCCTTGGGCTCGGGCAGTTTTAACCCGCGAAACACGAACGTCTCGGCGTCGAAGGAACAGGACCAGTTTTCGTCGGCGCGGGCGAAGAGGAGCTTGGCGCGGCGCAATTTTTTGCCACTGAGCAGGGCGGTCTTGGCCTCGGCGCTGACGGTGGGCAGGCCTTTGCGCAGGGAGATCTCGTGGGCGCCGTCGCCGACGCGGGTGAACAGTAGCGGGCCTTCGATGGCGATGCCGAATTCCCCGGCTTGTTTGGTGGTGAAAACGCCACCGCGGGCTTCCGAGGCGAACCAGAGCCACGTTAGGAAATCGAGGCCGGGGGTGTCTTCCATTTCCGTGTCGGGCACCTCTGGAGAGAAACTCGTCTTGCTCCAGTCGGCGACATTGATGCTGCGCCGTTTCGCGGCAGCGGTGCCGGCTGCGATGGGAATGAGGTCGACGCCGACGGTGGCCTTGAAGTGGATGAGGAACACATCGAGTTGATTATCGGAGAGCGCGCCGGCGTAGAGGATGCGGTCGCGTTCGTCGTAGATGAACGGGATGCCTTTCAATGTTGGCGGCATGGTGGGCAGGAGACGATTCATGACCTGTTTGCGGATCTCGCTGCGCGCTTTGCGGTCGACGAACGGTTTGCCTTCGGCGCGCATGTAAGCGACTTCTTCGAGCATGCATTCGGCGCGGAGGAGGGAGGTCGGGACTTTGCGCTCGGCTTTCACGAGGGCAAGGCGCAGGTAACCGCCGTAGTAGGCGTTTTCCTCGGTGATCGGCGTATCGAGCAGATGGCGACCGCCGACCCAACCCTGCTGGGACTGCGAACCGAGGTTTTTCAAGGGCGGCGCGACGTGACGGTTGAAACGTTCGACCGCATCCTTCGGCAACCCTTTGACGACATAAAACAGGCGTACGGCAACGGAACCACTTTCAAATGACATGTATTTTCTCCCAGAGGAGCGTTGCTTATAGCACGCACGCGGGAGGAGGAGAAGAGAAACCGCCGGAGGTGCGACGTTTCGCCAAAAGAAGCGTTGCAACGGTCTTGTGACGGCATAGAATCGCTCGCACGATGAATCTCGTCCGCTTTCTCCGCCTGGCGGTTCTCGTTGTGCTCACCGTTTCTACGTTGTCTCCGAAAGAGACTCGGGCCGCAGACAGTCCGGATGTCGACCGGGATGTACTGGAGGGCATGAAGCTCTCGGTGGAAGACGCGCAGCAACTCGAAGAGACATTGAAGCACAAGCCAGAGGACCTCTCGATTCGCGCGCGGCTGCTCGGTTATTACTCCAGCCGACACCTGCGCTCCGAGTGGAACGACGGTATTGCCGAACGCGAGGTACTCTGGCTCATCGACCATCACCCGGAAGCCCGGCTTGCCGGCCTGCCGTATGCGCAGTTCGATCCAAACTCCAATGCGTCGGCCTATCAAGACGGGGCCACGCTTTGGAAGAAGGAAGTATCCATTCACACCAATGAGGCACCCGTCTTGCGCAACGCGGCCAACTACTTCCTGCTTCATGACCGTCCCATTGCCGAAGAACTGCTGAAAAAAGGCGCGGCGCTCGAACCCCAGGCCCCGGAGTGGCCCAACGCGCTCGGTCATCTCTATCTTCTCGGAGTCAGGAAGAAGACCCCGGAAGAGGCGAAGCTCGCCGCCGCTTCCGCGCTCGATCAATATGAACGCGCCTATGGCCTGACTCCCGAGGCTTACAAATCCTACCTGCTCGACGACCTGACCAAGTGCGCCTTCGCCGCCGACGAAACCACCAAGGCCAAGATGTATGCCGAACAGGTGCTGCAAGAGGCGCATTCCGAGAAGAAGGACTGGAATCTCGGTAACGACATCTTTTTTGGCAACCTCGTTCTCGGTCGGCTGGCCTTGAAAGCGGGCGACATCGAGCAGGCCAAGCATTATCTGATCGAGGCCGGGAAAACGCCTGGTTCGCCCCAACTCGATTCCTTCGGTCCGAATATGACGCTGGCCAAGGAATTACTGGAGAAAGGCCAAACGGAAGTGGTCCTTGAATACTTCGACCTCTGCGCGAAATTCTGGCGTTACCAACCCCGACTGGATGCCTGGATTGCCACCGTCAAGCAAGGCGGCATCCCTGATTTCGGCGCGAATTTGGATTACTGAACGAGCGGCGCTTCCTCTTATGAGAGGCGTTTGGGTTCGTTTCCCCCCTTGGTGCCCGCGCCAGCCCGCCAGGTGTTGGTCCTGATCACTGGGTAGGGTTACACCCTATAGCGACGGGAAAGTTTCCGGGGCTACTTTAGGCGTATGGAGATCAAACAGAAAAGGGAGCTGACGTACGGTGAATCGGTCACGGCGGCATACCAGCTCTGGGGAGCGGGTCAGATTGAAAAGATGGTGCAATTGGCAATCAACGCGCACCTGGTGGTGTTTCGAGAGCAGCCGCATCTTTTGATTTTCTCCACGGAGGGAAATCTTTCATGAACAAGACGAATGGTCCGGTTGATCGAATCAAGATTGTGTTGGGGATTGCGCTGGTGGCGGCCTTGACGGGATGTGTGGGTTACGTGGACGGAGGTTACGGCGGCGGGGTGGTCGTAGCGGAGCCGGATGTGTATGTCTTCGGCGGCGGCTATGAAGGCGGGCGCGATGTCCATGACTATAGTCATCGCGGATCTGAAAGTCGGGCGGTAGCGCACCCTGCGGCACGGCCTGCTGGCGGCGGGCATGAGGAAAAGCGATGAACCGCACAACTTACCTGGACAGAAGCAGACCTGGTGAACCTATGAAACTTTCAAACCAATTGACACGTTTTACCGGCCTTTTGACAATCGCGCTGTTGGCGGGCACCGGGGGCATTTTATCGGTGGACCTTTATGCGGCGGACCAGAAACCAGTGGTCGCGCAACAGTTGTTCGCATCGCCGGAGGAGGCCATAAAAGCATTGCAGACGGCCGTCAAAGCCAACGATAAAGCGGCTTTGCGGGAGATTTTCGGCCCGGAGTTCCGCGAACTTATCACTGGCGACGAAGTACAGGACGCGAACAATGCGCAGAGGTTCGCCACCGCCATGGCGCAGAGTTGCAAGCCGGTGAACGAGGGGGAAGACAAAATCACTCTTGAGGTCGGCACGAATGACTGGCCGATGGCGATTCCGCTGGTGAAAGCGGACGGGCAATGGCATTTCGACACGGTGGCGGGCAAAGAGGAGATCATCAACCGGCACATCGGGAAGGATGAACTCCATGCCATCGGTGTTTGCCGGGCTTACGTGACAGCGCAACGGCAGTACGCCAGCGCGAACACGGATGCAAGCGGAGGAGTGAAGTACGCGCTAAAATTCAAGAGCGCAGCTGGGAAGAAGGATGGCCTCTACTGGCCGTCGGCGGAGAACGAACCGGCCAGCCCCTTTGGGCCGTTGGTGGCGGAAGCCCATGCCGAGGGTTATGTGGGGCACCAGGGCGGCGGACCGCACCCGTTTCATGGTTACTATTTTAGAATTCTGACGCGACAAGGGCCGGCTGCGCCCGGCGGGAAAATGGATTACATGAGTCACGGAAACCTGACGGGGGGATTCGCGCTGGTGGCGTACCCGGAGCATTGGGACCAGTCGGGCATCATGACGTTTATCGTCAATCAGGACGGCAAAGTTTATCAGCGAAATCTTGCGGAAAAGACCTCGCGGATTGCGGTAGGGATGAAGGCCTACAATCCGGATAGCGAATGGACGCTGGTGGCGGATGAGGGAGTAGCGAGCGCAGTGTCCGAGAAATGATGTAGGCTGGTCTTCACGCTACGAGTGAGTGATCTCAAGCTCGTTGGTACTGCCGCCAACAGGAGGTCTTTGCTGCGGTTTTATCCTCTAGCGAAAAGCCGCCCCTATTCCCATTCTCCCCTGACTGCCGCATTGAAATCCTTAGACAACTGCTGGCTTTCAGCAGCCGCCCGCTGGAACTGCACCGGCATCGGGTTATTTGTCGGATTCCGTCCGTCGGCTACGATATACTTATAGAAGATGAGATCGGATGATTGGAGTTTGTTGTATCAGTACGTCCGGCGTCGCTCGAACGAGGCGTTCGCCACATTGGTCCATCGTCATCTGAATCTGGTGTATTCGGTGGCGCTGCGGCAAGTGCGGTCGCCGCAGCTCGCGCAAGAAGTGTCACAATCCGTTTTCAGCGATCTGGCGCGGAATGCCGGCATGTTGAAGTCGGACACCGTTCTCACCGCCTGGCTGTACCGAGTGGCGTACCGAACGGCGATTGACGTCGTGCGCCACGAATCCCGCCGCCAAGCTCGGGAACAAGTCGCAATGGAAATGGCCGCCATGAATACAGCTTCTTCGGAATGGACACGTATCGAGTCCTTGCTGGACGAGGCGATGGAGGTCCTCGATGAAGAAGATCGGACGGTTATCCTGCTGCGTTACTTCGACAACAAGAGCCTGCGCGAAGTCGGCGAGGCGCTGGGTGTTTCCGAGGACGCCGCGCAAAAACGCGTCAGCCGCGCGGTGGAGCGACTTCGCGAAGTATTTTCCAAACGTGGCGCCGCCGTTGGGGCGGCCGGCCTAGTCGTTGTCATCTCCGCCAATGCCGTCCAAGCCGCGCCCACAGGGCTGGCCGCGACGATTTCAGGTACTGCCATGCTGGCTGGAACCACGACGGTCGCCATCACGACCGCAACTCTTACCAAGGTTATTGCCATGACTGTACTGCAAAAGACTCTCATTGCTGCCGCCATTGTCGCAGCCGTCGGCACGGGAATCTACGAAGTGCATCAGGCTGCCACCTTGCGCGACCAGGTCCAAGCACTCCAACAACAGCAAACACTTTTGACCGGGCAGATTCAACAGTTGCGGGGCGAGCGAGATGACGCGTCGAACCGGGTAGCGCATTTGGCTGACGAGAATGCGGCCTTGAACGGCGATTCCGCTGCGCTGGACAAATTGCGCGGGGAAATGGCGCGGTTGAAGACAGCCACCGCCGCGACCACGAACGGCGGTGCAACCCAATTGTCAGCCCAGGCATGGTTGGATCGCGTCACCCGGCTCAAACAACGGATGGAGCAGACGCCCGACGCTAAGATTCCCGAGCTTAAACTCGTGACCGAACAGGATTGGTTGAATGCCGCCAAGGAAGAACTCAACACGGAAGCGGACTATCGCCGCGCATTAAGCGCGATACGCGATGCTGGGGAAGGCAAAGTTGCGTCCATGATGCACAAGGCGCTTGTCGGGTACATGCAAGCGAACAACAAGCAAGTTCCGACGGACCTCGGTCAATTGCAGTCGTACTTTGACGCATCGGTGGATGACGCCATTCTGCAACGGTGGGAAATCGCCCCGGCCAAGACGGTTTCCAATCTGCGCATGGGGGGAGACGTGATCATCACACAGAAAGCGCCCGTCGATGATGTTTTTGATACCCGTTTTGGTATTGGTCCCAACGGCTATGGGAACGCGGATTTTCTTTTCGGGGAGACGCAAGCCGCAATGACACCGGTTTGGGAAGCGTATGAGGCCGCTCACAACGGCCAAGGGCCCAATGACACCTCGCTCCTGGAGCCCTACATCACCACACCAGAACAACGAGCCGCGTTTGACAAGATGATGCTTCGCGAATCCACTTCGAAGTGATCAGTGCCGATCTTTAGTTGCCTCGAGCAACGCCGGCGGTGGGTGCGTATTCAAACTCGACGGTGTAGCCATCTTTGGCGACGATTTCCTGGATTCGTTTTTCCAGCTCGGTTTTGGATTCTGCCAGCAGAGGGGAGGCCGATACCTTTTCACGCGCATTTTTCTGGAGTTCGGTCACGGCGGCTTCGCGCTCGGAGGCGTCGAGCTTGTTCCAGTAGCCGTCCTCGTCGCGCAAGATGTGGTAGTTGTCCATCTGGAGCGAGAGAAGTTTTGGTTGCGGGAGTTTGACGAATACTTTCAGGGGCAACCGCTGAATCTTCACCACGAAGGGCTGCGTCAGATCGAAGCCTGCCTTGGCGGTAAAGACCCCGTACATTTCCATGGTCTTGGTGCTATAGGCCCAGGTGGATTGATAGATGTGCTGCGCGAATATCCGCTTTGATTCCATGGCCAGTTCGGCAATGGGGGAGGATTGCTCGAGAACGACGATGTCATTAATCGTCACCTGGGGTTGGAAATTGAAGGCGCTACGGAAACTGTTGGCGACCTCGTGTCCGAGTTGGGTGGGGATTTTGTAGAAGACGACATAGATCGCGACTGTTGCGGTCGCCAGGACCAGGCTGATGGCTATCGCGCCGATGAGCAACCGTATCGAAGATTTGTCGAGTTTGTCGGTCACGCGTTCACTATTCCCTATGTTCTTACATTGCCAGTTTACCGCCGATGAAAGCGCGTTGGCAATGGTGGCTTGAAGACGCTTATTTTTGTATCGTAAAATGATAATTTTGCTGGACAGCGCGCTTCGGAATGGGTATGATCCGTTCGGTTCTTTGAAATAGGGTAGGAATCCGTGGTTGCCAAGGCTACGGAGGACGGGAAGGGCGTTTTTTTCAGGCGGAAGGGAGACCGAAAAAACATGTGTTTCTGCGAAACGAACCGGATTGGCCGACGCGGCCTTTTTGTCGCAAGCGTCGTAATGATAGTGACTTATACATTTGACGACGGTTTTTTCAATCCGGTTCGTTTTCCAAAGCCGAATCCATTTTTGAAGTCTGCTTGAACAAAGGCAGAGGTTCGTGGGTCGGTTGTTGGACAAGAGAGAGGACAGGTTGGCGACGGGTGGTTACCAAGAAAATAGCCCAGGCAAAGATAGGCTGGCATCAGGCTGCAGGTCATGTATAATCTGCGTTCCATGTTTATTCGCTGGTTATATTTGCTGGTAGCCTGTGTGGCGGTGACGGCGTGCGCCGCGCCGGTCCAGACATTGAAGAAGAGCCCGAACGGTCGGTATTTGATCGATTCCAACAAGGTACCGTTCCTGATAGCGGGCGACTCGCCGCAGTCGCTGATGGTGAATATCGCGACGAACGACGCGGACATGTACTTTGCGGATCGGCAGTCCCACGCGTTCAACTCGGTGTGGATCGACCTGCTTTGCACGACGTACACCGGCGGGAATGCGGATGGCAGCACGTATGATGGAATCCTGCCGTTCACGGGTTATCTACCCGGCGGGGCGAATGACCTGGCGCACTACGATCTGACCAAGCCCAACGAAGCATACTTTGCGCGTTGCGACCAGATGCTTCAGCTGGCGAACAAGTATGGGCTGGTGGTGTTTCTCGACCCGATAGAGACCGGCGGCTGGACGACGACCATTATGAACAACGGCGCGAAGAATTGCCGGGCTTACGGCCGGTATTTGGGGAAGCGGTATCAGAATTTTCCCAACATTGTTTGGTTGAGCGGCAACGATGATTCTACCTGGCGGAACGTCACCCAGGACGTGGCCGTGTCCGCCGTTGCACTGGGGATCAAGCAGGGCGACAAGCAGCACATCCACACGGTTGAATTCACATCGCCTGGTGGCTCGCTGGACAATCCGCGGTGGGCGGGGATCATCAAGTTGAACGGTTCGTACACCTACAATCCCACGTACGCCCAAATTCTCAAAGACTATCAGCGCAAGAAATTCGACCCGGTATTTTTGGTGGAAGCCAACTACGAGTTTGAGAATATCAACGGTCCGGTCACGACCGCGCCGATTCTGCGGAAGCAGGAGTATTGGGCGAATCTTAGCGGGGCGACGGGACAGCTTTACGGGAACCACGCGACGTGGACGTTCGAGTCTGGCTGGCAGGGTTTGCTCGACACGCCGGGGGCGATTGAAATGGCTTATGTGGCCCAGCTGTTCGGGCCGCGGGCGTGGTACCAACTGGTTCCCGACACGAACCACGTGGTTGTCACGGCCGGCTATGGCACGTTTTCCAGCAACGACACAGTGGATAACAACAACTACCTGACGGCGGGGCGAACGCCCGATGGCACGTTGGTGATGGCCTTCACGCCAGTCATTCAGCAGTTTACCGTGGACATGACCAAGCTCAGCGCGCCGGCGACGGCTCGTTGGTATGATCCGAGCAATGGGACGTACACCATCATTGTCGGCTCACCGTTGTCCAATACCGGCACGCAGGATTTCACGCCGCCGGGGAACAACAGCGATGGCGACGGGGGCTGGGTGCTGGTGCTCGAAACGCGATCGCCGTGAAGCCGGTGGTCAATGGAGTGGCGTCTTCGCGATTCCGCAGGGTTTGTTCGGGTTACTTTACGCGTGTAAAAACTTCTGGCATAGTGTGCGAATGATTTTCCAAATCCGGCGGACCTGGGTGCTCACCGTTTTTCTCAGCGTTCTCTCTTCGCACTTCTTTGGCGGCGCGTGGGCGCTGGCGGCGGGCGAGGCGGTTGATCCGCAGCGGCAGGCGATTGATGAGGCGGTGGCGCGGGTGAAGCCGTCGCTGGTGCGGATCCAGGTGGTGGCGACGCAGTATTACCAGGGGCGCGAGGTGAAATTTGAGGAGAGCGGGAGCGGCGTGATCATTACGAAGGAAGGTGACGTGATTACGAACCATCACGTGGCGGGACATGCGACGCGGATCGTGGTCATCCTGCCGAGCAATGAGGAAGTGCCGGCGGAGTTGGTGGGGACGGACGCGCTGGCGGACATTTCGGTGGTGAAGCTGAAACCCGACAGCCCGCGGGAATTCGTGCCGGTCGAGTTTGGGAATTCGGATTTGATGCGGGTGGGAGACTCGGTACTGGCGATGGGCAGTCCGCTGGCGATGTCGCAGTCCGTGACTCTGGGTATTGTTAGCAACATGAAGATGGTCATGCCGCAGGCGTTCGCTTCGTCGCGGTTTACGCTCGACGGGGAGGACGTCGGTTCGCTGGTGCGCTGGATCGGGCATGACGCGGACATTTATCCCGGCAACTCGGGCGGCCCGCTGGTGAACCTGAAGGGGCAGGTGATTGGGATCAACGAAATCAGCTTCGGGCTGAGCGGGGCGATTCCCGGCAACCTCGCCCAGGCGGTCGCGCACCAGTTGATGGAGAAAGGGCACGTGAGCCGCAGTTGGCTGGGCGTGGAGATTCAGCCGTTGCTGAAAGAGGACAAGGAAGACCGCGGCGTGCTGATTGGAGGCGTGGTGGAGGATTCGCCCGCGGCCAAGGCGGGAATCGCATCGGGCGACGTGTTGGTGCGGTTGGCGGGGAAGGATGTACTGGTGCGGTATGCGGAAGAGATTCCGCTCCTGAACCAGATGGTGGCGGATTTGCCGGTGGGCCAGGAGTTTGAGGCGGTGGTATTGCGGGACGGCAAGGAGAAGACGTTGCAGGGGCGCACGACCGAGCGCGAGCAGAGCCAGCCGAAGACTTTTGAACTGAACCAGTGGGGCATCACCGTGCGCGATATCTCGGCGTTGGCGGAGCGCGAGATGAAGTTGAAAAGTCGCGCGGGGGTGCTCGTGACTTCGCTGCGCCCCGGTGGAGCGTGCAGTGATGCGAAGCCGCAGGTCGAAGGAAGCGATGTACTGGTGGAGATCAATGGCGCACCCGTGCGCAACGTGGCCGAAATGCAGGAGATCACCGAGAAAATCACGGCAGGCAAGACCAAGCCCGTGCCCACGCGCCTCGGATTTTTGCGCGGGACGGAACAGTTGCTTACGGTGGTGAAAGTGGGGCTGCAAGAGCTCGAGGACCCGGGGCTGGAAGCGCAGAAGGCGTGGCTACCAATCGGGGCCCAGGCGATCACCCGCGATTTGGCGGAGCAACTTGGCAGTCCGGGGTTGAACGGCGTGCGCGTCACACAGGTTTACACGAACAGCACGGCCGAGAAAGCGGGGCTGGAGGTTGGGGATCTGATCCTGGCGCTCGACGGCGAGAGCATTTCCGCCTCGCAGCCCGGTGACGAGGAAATTCTTAACACGATGGTGCGGCAATATAAGATCGGCACGACGGCCACCCTGACCGTGATGCGGGGCGTGGACAAATTCAGTCTGCCGGTGGAGCTGGTACGCTCGCCGAAACTGGAACGCGAGATGAAGAAGTACCGCGACGAGGATTTTGAGTTCACTGTGCGCGACATGACGTTTTTCGACAAGGTGCATGAGGAGTGGGCGGAGGGGCGGCCGGGCGCGATGGTTACGGAAGTCAAGGACGGGGGTTGGGCGGCGATCGGTCGCCTGAATACCGGGGACATCATCACGGCGATCGACGGTGAGACGGTGACGGATGTTCTGTCGTTAAAGGAGAAAATGAAACACGTGGCAGCGGAAAAGCGGAAGACCATTGTGTTGCGAGTCGCCCGCGGAATCCATACGGTATTTTTGGAGTTGGAACCAAACTGGGATGCACACAAGGAGATCGCGAAAGGAGATCACTAGGATGAAAGGACATTTCACGTTGATTCTGTCGATGGCGCTCGCGGTGTTTGGCGGATTGGCGGCGCTTCCCGTGCGAGCTGACGACGCGGCGAAATCCGGCCGTGAGATTCTGGCGAAATGCCAGACGGCCGTGGTCACGGTGAAATTGGCGATCAAGCAGAGTATGTCGATGGGCGGACGCGATCAGAAATCGGAATCGAAGACCGAAACCACCGGGACAGTCATCGATTCCTCGGGTCTGACGGTTGTCTCCCTGGCGACCACCGATCCCGGCAGCGCCATGAAAGATACGTACGCGCGGGCGATGGCCGCCCGCGGCGCTGACATGTCGCAGTTCAAGCTCGAAAGCGAGTTGAGTGACGTGAAGATTGTGTTAGCGGATGGGACGGAAATTCCGGCGGAAGTCGTCTTGCGGGACAAGGACCTCGATTTAGCGTACCTGCGTCCTTCCGACAAGCTGGCGAAGCCGCTCTCGTTCGTGGATCTCGCGCAGGACGCGAAGGCCCAGATCCTGGATGAAGTGATCGTGGTTAACCGACTGAGCCAGGTAGCCAACCGCGTGCCCGCAATTTCAATCGGTCGCATCGAGGCCGTCGTCGACAAGCCCCGGACGTTTTACGTGCTCGGTCAATCCATGTGGGGTTATGCGCTCGGTTCGCCGGTGTTTTCACTCAATGGCAAACTCGTCGGCATTCTTTTTTTGCGCAGCGCCAAAACACAGACCGATCAGTCCAGCGGTTTCATGTTCAGCAATCTCAGCGTGTTTGGCATGATGCCGATCATTCTGCCGGCCTCTGACATCGTCGACGGCGCCAAGCAAGCATTGGAAGCCAAGAGCCCGGCACCCGAGGAAAAGCCGGCGACCGAAGAAAAGACAGAACCACCCTCCACCAAGTCGAAGTAGTCAGGGTTTGGCCTCGAACAGATCAATGTTCGCGACGTTGGATTGGCCGAGACCGAGGCGGGTGGCCGTGGTGATGTGAGTGGCGAGCGGGCGGATCAATGGAACCTTGGCTTCACGGCCTTTGGCTTCGAGGATGTCGACGCAGAGTGAATCAACGGCGACCGGGTCCGTGCTGAAGTAGAGCGCGCCGTAGTTCCAGGAATACCGCGGCTTGAATCCCAGGCCGCCCGCGTAGCCAGCGATCAATCCATCCATGACATTCAGGACGAGTTTCCCGTGCAACGCGGGCATGTTGCAAATCTCCGCGATCATGGGATCACCGTGCTGCCCCACCGTTTCAAAGCGGCGGGTATTGTCAACCATGCCCAGGGAGAGATTGTAGAGACAGCCAGCCAGGCCGCACACGTCGTGGTCCTGGAGGACGGGGACGTTGATGAGCTTGGTGATCGTCCCGGTCACAAGCTTCGGTAGATGCGAGCGTTTACTGAGATCCTGGTCCAGATCCTTGCCGAAGAGCAGGTCACCCCAGATCAGCTTGCCGGCGAGATTGTCCTGGAAATAGGCCGTCGGTTCCCAGCCAGTCCCATCAATGATGGACACTTCCTGCAGTTGATTGGTCGCGCCCGTCTTCAGGTAACCTGCGGCGCGCATTTGGATCGGGTCGCGGTCGAATACATAAATATTTTTGGCAGTGATACCCGCCGCGCGTAACCCCTGGGCAATCGCTTCCACCAAGGCGCGCCGTGTGGATTGCAGCGGGCCCGCCTGAGTATTGATCTTGATACCGACGACGTCGTTGCTGTTAACAAAGTGCCGCCATGCTTCAGCCTCGTCCTTTTCACCCGTGAGCGCATTAACGCCCGCCGCGACCATCGCGCGAACCTTGGTCGCGTCGACGGTATAGCTGTTCATGGCACTTGGATCGCGTACAAGCACGACGCGGCTCTTGGCGATGACAAGGGACGTGGAATTGGTTCCCTCCGCCCGGACGCAGGTGTCGAGAAAACAGCTTAACAGTAATGCCATCAGATTGCGGATGAGAGTTCGGTGGCGCATGGGCAGAAGCTGCCGCGCGCTCAGAATTTCATTGCGAGCAGAAACTCGGCGTTGGAACGGGTTTTCTTAAGTTTTTCGGTGACCAGTTCCATCGCCTCGATGGGGGGCACGCCCGCGAGCGCCTTCCGCAGGATATAAATGCGATCCAATTCGTCGGGATGATAGAGCAATTCTTCCTTGCGAGTGCCGCTTCGCTCGATGTTGATCGCGGGGAAGATGCGCTTCTCGACGAGATGCCGGTCGAGACATAGTTCCATGTTGCCCGTGCCCTTGAACTCTTCAAAGATGACTTCATCCATGCGCGAGCCGGTTTCCACCAGCGCGGTGGCGATGATCGTAAGCGAGCCGCCTTCCTCGACGTTGCGCGCCGCACCGAAGAAACGCTTCGGCTTATGCAGCGCGTTGGCATCCACGCCGCCCGAGAGGATTTTCCCCGAGTGGGGCTGCAGTGTGTTGTAGGCACGCGCGAGGCGCGTGATCGAGTCGAGCAGGATGACGACATCCTTTTTGTGCTCGACAAGGCGTTTGGCCTTTTCGAGCACCATCTCGGCCACCTGCGCGTGACGTTCGGGCGCTTCGTCGAAGGTCGAACTGATGATCTCGGCATTGACGGTGCGTTTGAAGTCGGTGACTTCCTCGGGGCGCTCATCGATTAGCAACACTATGAGGATAGCCTCAGGGTTGTTGATAATAATCGAATTGGCGATTTTCTGCAAGAGGATGGTCTTGCCCGTGCGTGGCGGCGCGACGATGAGGCCACGCTGGCCTTTGCCAATAGGTGTGAAGAGATCCATGACACGGGAATTGATCTCCTCAGACTTTGTTTCTAGGATGAAACGGCTGGTGGGGAAGAAAGGAGTGAGATTATCGAACATAATCTTGTCTTTGGCCTTATCAGGATTGTCCCGATTGACCGCCTCCACCTTCAACAGCGCAAAGAAACGCTCCTTGTCCTTCGGCGGACGCACCTGACCCGCCACGAGGTCGCCCGTCTGCAGTTCGAAACGCCGAATCTGCGAAGGCGAAACGTAGATGTCCTCGGGGCAGGGGAGGTAATTGTACGCCGGCGAGCGGAGAAAGCCGAAGCCGTCGGGCAAAATCTCGAGGACACCCTCGCCAAACATCGCGCCGTTGCGTTCGGCATTCTTCTTGAGGATTTCGAAAATGATCTCGTACTTCTTGAGGACGGCGACCGTCTCCACGCCGCCATCGCGTGCCATTTTCTGCAGGCGCGGCATGCTCATGGCCTGGAGGTCGGCGAGGTTCAAGGTCTCGCCGGCCGGCAAGTCATTGCGCGCGGCGGGCACCTCTTCCTTCTCGGCCGTGGCCAGGGCGACGCCCCCGCTCTTCTGGGCCTCGTCGAGTTTGGTTTCCGCCTCGACTCTGGTGTCAGTCGCTGCGGTTTTTAGTTCATCACTCTTGCTTGTCCCGATTTTTTCGGGACTAGTTTTTGTTCGGGGCATGGTAAGTCTCCTTGAAGTTCGCCCAAATCGTCTCCGCCTGCTGGTGTAACACCTCCAACAAGCCATCGTTCCAAATTACAAAATCAGCCCGGTCCATTTTCATTTGCAAGGGCCACTGTGCGCGGATACGCGCGTGCGCATGCGCTTTGCTCAAACGCTTTCGCGTCAAGCGAGCAAGCTGTGTTGGCTCGCTACACCCGACGACGACGATGCAATCAAAATTTGTTTCCGCCGCGACTTCGTACAGCAACGGAATTGCGACAACGGCGACTCCGTCAGCATCTTTGTGCTCCAGCTTTTCCAAGTCTTCCATCCACATTCTTTCCACAGCGGGATGGATGATGCGGTTAAGCGCCTCACGCTTCTTCTCATCGGCAAACACGATTTTACCGAGCTTTGGACGATTGACCGTCCCGTCCTTGTTCAAAATCTTCGTTCCAAATGTGCGGACGACTTCGGCCCACGTTGGCGTCTTGGGTGCCAGGGCCTGATGCGCCAACACGTCGGCGTCGATGCCCATTGCCCCTGCCTGATGCCATTGATCGAGGGTCATCGATTTCCCTGTGGCGATACCCCCCGTAAGCCCGACCTTGATCAGGTGTCTCATTGCCAGGTTTTCGCGGTCGAATTCATGGAGATAGTGAACCGATTGAGTGCCAGTGATTCGGGGTAGTTAACTACAAGGAGCCTAGGCAACTTTATGCCGACGCGCTGAAAATAACCCTACCGGCGGGCGGCGTCAAGTCCACAGATTCACTTTTTTGCGGGTAATTCCGGCTAGGGTCGGGGCGGTTGGGCGCGTGGTGATGCTGTTCGGTGTGTCTGGTAACCGCGATTCCGAGTTGTGCTTTTGCTTTCCCATCGCTGTCAGTTGCGATAGACTATCACGCACATGCATCCAATGCGACAGGATTTGGAGGAAGTTCTCCTCACAGAAGGGCAGATTCAGCACCGGCTAAATGACCTGGCGATGGAGATTCAGCGGGATTACGCGGAGAAGGACCTCACGCTAGTAGCGATCCTCACCGGCAGCGTGATGTTTATCGCCGACCTGCTGCGGCGACTGCCAATGCAACTGCGGCTCGATTACATCGGGGTATCCAGCTACCATGGTGAGACCCGTTCGACGGGCGAGCTGATTCTGACGAAAGCGTTGAAGCTCGACGTCCGCGACCGTGACGTGCTCGTGGTGGACGACATTCTCGATACGGGCCTCACTCTCGTGAATATCCGTGCCATGCTCCAAAAACTGCAGCCGCGGAGCGTGAAGTTCTGCACATTCCTCGAAAAGGACATTCCGCACCGCGAAAACTTCCGCG
>Ga0224557_1000414_pt1 | contig 47922 bp, 44 predicted proteins | sample 714S31014metaG_FD_180677 | JGI IMG/M metagenome (GOLD analysis project Ga0224557, IMG submission 180677) | Peat soil microbial communities from Stordalen Mire, Sweden - 717 S3 10-14 | ecosystem: Environmental > Terrestrial > Soil > Wetlands > Peat | place: Sweden: Norrbotten County, Stordalen...
CCCCGCGCTCCCGCGCGGCGATGATCCGCTGTCGCAAATCCTGACTTAAAGGACGCATAATTCCCTTTTCATAAAAAGAGAATAGCAGACTTTACCCAATACGTCTATCTAAATCGAAAATGCTCTAGTCGGCGCGACAAGGCGGGGCGAAGGACAATCGGTCTTTCTTGCGGTAGGCCAGACCCTGAAATTGGGCGACGAGTTCGCCCTGGTCGTCCTTTATTTCGATGGCATACGAGCCGACCTTGAAGTTCTTGGACACTTCCTTGGCTTCGGCCCAGAGTGTGCCGGTGGTGGCGGCTTTCATGAAGGTGATGCTCACGTTGAGCGCCACGGACATCGTCCCGTGCGAATTGCAGGCGGCGGCAAAAACGAAATCGCCCAGGGTAAAAATCGCCCCGCCATGGACCGTTCCCAAGCCGTTCAAATGATACGGATGGAGCGTCATCTTCGCCCGGGCATTGCCGTTCGCCACTTCGAGCAGTTCAATGTTGTTGCGCGCGGCGAACTGGTCGCCTTTGAAAAATTCCTTGATGGCTTTCATGTTAAATTGTGTGACGTGTGTCGCGTGCCGTGTATCCCTCGTCACTGGACACGGCGCGGACGGCGCGGCGCGCCGTCACTACCCAGTTAAGCCGCGTGGCGAAGCTTTACACGGTCACCCTTTGAGCCGTTTGGTGAGTTCTTCGCTGCCGACGGTGTTGATGTTCCGCTCCTTGAGCACCTGCAACGCCGCGTTCGGGTCGCTGAACCGGAACAGCAGCAGCGCGTGGCCGCTCTTGGTCCGGCCAGTGAGCGAGTAGGCGTATTCGACGTTGATGCCGGTGCCTTCGAGGGCGTCGAGAATCGCCGCCAGGCCGCCGGGCTGGTCCGCCACCTCCAGCGCGATGACTTCGGTCACTTTCACGGCAAAGCCATTCCGCTGCAGGAGCCGCTTTGCCTTGTCGGTGTCCTCCACCACCAGGCGGAGGATGCCGAACTCGCGGGTGTCGGCCAGCGAGCAAGTCTGGATGTTGATGCCGGCCTTGGCCAGCAGCCGGCATGGTGCGCTCAACGAGCCCGGTTTGTTTTCCAGAAAAACGGAAAGTTGTTTGATTTTCATAAGTTCGCCTTTCTCGGGGTTACATGATGCGTTTGTCAATGACGCGTTTCGCCTTGCCTTCGCTGCGTTGCAGAGTACGCGGGGCTACCAGTTTCACCGCCGGACGCAGGCCGGTGATGCCTTCGATGGAATGGACCAGCCGTTTTTGCATCTGCTCCATGGCGCTCACGGTGTCGCTGAACGCGTCGGCAGTCACTTCCACCTGCACTTCCAAGGTGTCGAGGTCCCTCTGGCGGTCCACGATAATCTGGTAATGCGGCAGCGTGCCCTCCACCTTCAGCAACGCGGCTTCGATCTGCGACGGGAATAAATTGACACCGCGGATGATGAGCATGTCGTCGCTGCGCCGGCCTATGCGGCGGATGCGACGGAGCGTGCGGCCGCAGACGCAGCGGGTGGGTTCGAGCGAAGTGATATCGCGCGTCCGGTAGCGGATCATGGGCATGGCGCGCTTGCAGAGCGTCGTCAGCACCAGTTCACCCTCCTCACCGTCCGGCAACGGTTCGAGCGTTTTCGGATCAATGATTTCCGGAAAGAACAGGTCCTCGAAGATGTGCGGGCCGGCCTGATGGACGCATTCCATGGCCACGCCCGGCCCCACGATTTCGGACAGTCCGTAAATGTCATACGCCTTGATGTCGCTGCCGGCCTCGATACGTTCGCGCATGTCCTCCGTCCACGGCTCGGCGCCAAAGACGCCGATGCGCAACGGCAGTTCCTTCATGTTTATTCCCATTTCACCGGCGCGGTCAATCAGGTGCAGGAAGTAACTGGGTGTGCAACAGATGACGGTGACGCCGAAATCCTTCATGAGCATGATCTGGCGGTCGGTGTTGCCGCCGGAGATGGGAATCACGCTGGCACCGAGTGCTTCCGCGCCGTAATGCAGGCCGAGGCCGCCGGTGAACAGGCCGTAGCCGTAGGCGATCTGGACGATGTCGCCGTTATGCACGCCACACGCGGCGAGGCTGCGAAGCACGGCCCGGGTCCAGTCGTCGAGATCTTCCTGGGTGTAGGCCACCACAATGGGTTTGCCGGTGGTGCCGCTCGACGCGTGAAAACGCACGATCTCCGACATCGGGCTGGCGCAAAGGCCGAACGGATACGTGTCGCGCAGATCCGTTTTGACCGTGAACGGCAGTTTGACGATGTCGTCCATCGAGCGCAAATCGGCGGGCTTGAGCTTGCGTTCGTTCATGCGCTCGCGAAACAACGAAACGCGGTCGTACGCGCGCTGGACCATGATTTTGAGCCGGGTGAATTGCACGTCGCGCAACTGGGCCGGCGGCAGAAAATCCATCGTGCTGGCCGGATGGAGGGGAGGGATTTCGCGGTTCTTGCTCATATTCATTACCAAAATAAACGAGGGTTGAAATCTGAAATCAGGAAAACATCGAACGTTGAACACCGAACGCCGAACGCCGGGCCGAATAGTGCCGGGTTCATTCGATGTTGGACGTTGAATGTTGAATGTTGAATGTTCATTTCTTCTGACTTTGGCCGGCGCGGCCGGCGAGGAATGCCTGGTGGTTGGCGTCAAAGAATTCGGCGGGGAAACCTTCGCGCAAGGCTTCCAGCCACCCGGCTTCCGGCAACGGCAAATGCACGCTCAATGCGCCAAGCAGCGCCACGTTCAGTGTTTTCTTGTTCGGCAGTTTGCCGGCATCGACTGCGTCCGGCGTGATCAACATCCCGTCGGGTTTGAGATAATGTTTGTGCGGGTCCACCTGCGTCGGTTCGAGCACGAGCAGATAATCCGCCTCGCCCGGCGGCACCATGGGGCTGAGCACGATCTGGCCAAAACGCACGTCGCTGGTGACCGAACCGCCGCGCTGGCTCATGCCTTTGATCTCGCTTTTCTTCACGTCAAAACCGGCGCGCAACGCCGCGTCGGCCAAAATGTCCGACGCCTTGAGCACGCCCTGGCCGCCCAGCCCGGCCACCACCACGTTGATCAGCCGGCCGCGCATGGGCCCTCCTTCTTTTCGCACTCGCTCTGTTCCAGTTCGCGCAGCCGTTTGACGATGAGAATGCACGGCCGCCGGGCAATGATGACACACAATTCGTTGCTCGCGAGGCATTCGTCCAAGGTGCGCTCAAACTCATTTGAACCAACGCGCGGCTCAACCACGTGGACGCGCTTCACGCCGAGTGAACGGGCCAGGTCTTCCAGCACGAGTTTGTTGGTCGGCTGGTGGTTGAGCTTCCGGCCGGTCCCGGGATGTTCCTGGTGGCCGGTCATGGCCGTGGTGCCGTTGTCCAGAATGATGAGCACGTGTCCGCTGGGCGGCGGGTTGTAAACCATCTCCACCAGGCCGCTGATGCCGCTGTGCACAAACGTGCTGTCGCCAATGATACTGACCACGCGTCGCGCCTGTTCCAGCGGCAACACATGACGCAACCCCAAGCCCACGCCAAGGCTCGCGCCCATGCAAACGCAGGAATCCATGGCTTCAAAGGGTTTCAGCACGCCCAGCGTGTAGCAACCGATGTCGCCCGCCACAATGCAGTCGCGCTGGCGCAACGCCTCGAACACCAGGCGATACTGGCACGCGTCGCACAGTTGCGGCGGCTTGCCCGCCAACTGCGCCAGTTCGGGGGTGATGTCGTTGTTGAGAATCCGCCGCACGCGCGGCACACTGAGTTCGCCGAAACGGTACATCTCCGCCTTGCCTTCAACCTTGATTCCCGCCGCGCGGATGGCCTCCACGAGGTATGGATCGCCCTCCTCGATGACGAGGCACCGTTTCACGCTTTTGACAAACGCGGCGATCTTTTTCATCGGCAGCGGATGGGTGAAACCCAGTTTGAGCACGCTCGCTTCCGGCGCGGCTTCGCGGGCGTGCATGAAGGAAATGCCCGAGGTGATGATCCCCAGTTTTTTGTCGCCGGGCACAACGCGGTTGAGGGAACAGGTTTCATTCCATTCCCCGATTTCGGCCAGCTTCTGCCGCAGCCGTTTGTGTGCGGGGCGGGCGTTGGCCGGAATCATCACCCGCGCACGGATGTCGCGCTCGAATTTCGGCGCCTTCGCCGTTCCGCCTGGACCGCGCGGCTGCACGACGGTGTAACTGTGGCAGACCCGCGTGGTGGCGCGGAGGACCACCGGCAACTTCCAACGTTCGGAAATTTCAAACGCGGCCAGCAGGAAATCGTAGGCTTCCTGGGAATCGGACGGTTCGAGCATCGGTACGCTGGCGGCGACGGCATAACGGCGGTTGTCCTGCTCGTTCTGGCTCGAGGCCATTCCGGGATCGTCCGCGGAAATGACGACCAATCCCCCGCTCACGCCGGTGTAGGCCACGGTGAACAGCGGATCGGCGGCAACATTGAGGCCGACATGTTTCATGGTCGCCATGGCGCGGGCGCCGGCAAAAGCCGCGCCGATGGCGACTTCCAGGGCGACCTTTTCGTTGGGCGACCACTGGCCAAGGCCGCCCAGTTCGGAGAAACGTTCGAGAATTTCGGTGGACGGCGTGCCGGGATAGCCCGTGCCCAGGGCGACGCCGGCATCACGCGCGGCCAGCGCAATGGCCTCGTCGCCGCTCAGCAGTTGTCGTTTGGGTGCAGGCATGTGATTCGCATTGGCTCAAGATTTAGCTGAGTGCAACAAAAAGCGCCGATGATGACAAGTGCCGTTTTTACGGTGTGAGGGTCGGGCTGAAGTCTGGCGCTCAAAACTTGATTTTCCGCAACTTTGACAACCTTTTTCAGGGAATCATGAACAGGAATTTTGTGCATTAAATCACCTGCTTTCTGTAAAAATGGGCTTATACGGGCTGGACACGCCGGAAATTGTTTCTAATTCTAATCCGAATTCCACGAACTGGATATCTGTAATTGCAGCCGGCGCGTCGCCGGGATTCGGGAACAGTCGCGGAAGCGGAAAATTACAATCAAGTCTTCAATCGCCAATCAGACCGGAGATTCGAATCTTATGTTGAACACCAAATTGAAACTGACGTTGGGTCTTGCCGCGCTGGCCGCGACGACCGCCCTGGCTCAAACTCAAACCGCCACGCCCACCGGCACAACTTCTGCCCCGCCAGCCGAGGCGTCGGCTGCCACACCGGTCGCGGCAACTCCGGCGCCGCCACCGCCGATCACTTTCGACCAATGGGCGAAAGAGGTCAAGAACGTCGAGCTACCGCTGACTTGGGGTGCCGACATGCGCATCCGCAATGAGTACTTCAAAAATGCGTTGAGCCTGGGTTCGGGTCCCAGCAGCGGGCCGTTTGGCACCGTGCATGAACAGGACTATTTCCGTTTTCGTGGCCGGGTTTGGGCCAGCCTGTTTCCGACAAACGACCTGAGTTTTAACATCCGTCTGGCCGCTGAGCCGCGGGAGTTTTTGAAAAGCTCGACCATGGACACATACTTCGAAAGATCGGGCATGCAGTGGCGGTACGGGATTATTGACAACTTCAACGTGCAATGGAAGGAACCGCTGGACCAGCCGGCTACCGTGACGGTTGGACGCCAGGAAATTAACCTGGGTGACAACTGGCTGTTCGGAGATGGCACGCCCGAGGACGGATCCTTCACCTCTTTCCTCGATTCCGCCCGCGTCACCTACAATCTAAAAAATCAGCACACCACCATTGATGCCATCGGCATCGTCCAGTACGCCCGGCCGGACGCCTGGCTGCCCACCATCGGCCCCTCCACCTCACAGGGTGGAAACCCGAACGCGTATCTCCTGACCGACCAAAACGAAAAGGGCGCGGTTCTGTATATCGCCAACAAGAGCCTGCCGGCAGCCAACCTGGACGGTTTCTTTATCTACAAACACGACTCGGCCATCAACAACGCTCCGGCCTCGATCTTCTCTGACAACGCGGACATTTACACGTTTGGCGGCCGTGTATCGGGTTTGGTGTGGGAGCACTGGAACTATTCGGCGGAGGGGGCCTATCAGTTCGGCAGGAAACAATATCAGTATAACATGCCGGGAGGTGCACCTGAGCCGGCGGCGGCGGACGGCAAATTCCACGACCTCAACGCTTTTGGCGTGAACAGCAAGATCAGCTACCTCTTCAAGGACAAGCTGAACGACCAGTTGAGCATGGTTTTTGAGTTTCTTTCCGGGGATAATCCAAACACGGGGAACGATGAAATGTTCGACGTGCTGTGGGGGCGATGGCCGCAGTGGAGCGAGATGTACAACATTTACAGCTACGTTAACGAAACGCGCGTGGGGCAAGCGGCCAATCTCATACGCTTCGGCCCAACTTGGAGCGTGGACCCGATCAAGGGCATGAATTTCAGCCTTACCTATAACGCGTTGTTTGCGGATCAGGATGTGCCCACTCAAGCGACTGTGCCTTCGGACTTCACGGGGACGGGGAACTTTCGCGGCCATTACCTCCAATCTGTCCTCAAATACAAGTTCACCAAGAACTTGAGCGGCCTCCTCATGGGCGAATGCCTCTTCCCGGGCGACTACTATACCAGCCGGGATGTGATGGATTTCGTGCGCGCCGAAGTAACGTTTACGTTCTAGAATCGGCAAAATGACCCGGAACTGCGGGCGCGAGCGGTTCCTCCACCGCGTCCGCAGCGCCGGCAAGAACGTGAGCCGGGCGGAAATCAATTTGACTTTCTAGTCCCGCACCGAAACGATAACGGGCATTCGCGGACGCTGCGCGGTTCTTCCGCCGCGTCCGCGATGATTATTAGACCACCATGTTCCGGGACCAGAAAATCGAAACGCTTGACCGCCCCGCGCTGGAGCAGTTACAGCTTCAACGCCTGCGGAAAACCGTCCGCCGCGTGGCCGCGCACGTGCCGTTTTACCGCCAGAAATTCGCCGAACTGGGCGTGAAGCCGGCGGATATCCGGTCGCTCGCCGACCTGCGCCGCCTGCCCTTTACCGGCAGTGCCGACTTGCGCGCCAACTATCCCACCGGCCTGCTGGCCATGCCTTACGACACCACCCTCCGCCTGCACACTTCCAGCGGTACCACCGGCAAACCCAAGGCGCTCTTCTTCTCGCGCAAGGACGTGGACAACGCCGCCGAACTGTGCGCGCGTTCGTTCGTCATGACCGGCATCACGCACAAGGACGTGTTTCAGAACATGATGACCTACGGCATGTTCACCGGCGCGCTGGTCACCCACTACGGCGCGGAAAAAATCGGCTGCCTCGTCATCCCCGCCGGGCCGGGCAATTCCGAGCGGCAGTTGATGCTGATGCAGGATTTTAGGACGACGTTCATCCACCTTACGCCCAGCTACGCGCTTTACCTGGCAACCTTCCTCGAAAAACATGGCGTTGACCCGCGGCGCGATCTCGCGTTGCGCAAGGCGTTTGTGGGCGCCGAACCTTACACCGAGGAAACCTGTCGTAAAATTGAAGAGGGGCTTGGCCTTGACGTTTATAACTCCTACGGCCTTTCGGAAATGAACGGCCCCGGCATCGCGTTCGAGTGCGTGCAAAAGCACGGCATGCACCTCTGGGAGGACCATTTTCTCATCGAGATCATTGACCCGCAGACCGGCGAACCGCTGCCCGACGGCGAGGCTGGAGAACTGGTGATGACGACGCTCACCCGCGAAGCCATGCCCCTGCTCCGCTACCGCACCCGCGACATCACGTCCATCATCACCAGGCCCTGCCCCTGCGGGCGCACGCATCGCCGCCTGAACCGCATCGCCGGCCGTTCGGACGACATGCTCATCGTGCGCGGCGTGAACATCTACCCGCAGCAGATTGAGCGCGTCCTGATGGCGGCGTCGGGCGTGGGCAGAAATTATCTAATCTCGCTGGAGGGTCTCGACGAGATGACGATCAAGGTGGAACTGGCGGAAGCCGGTTTCGAGGGACAGGTGGAGCAGCTCATGAAATTGCAGGGCCAGTTGGCCGAGAAATTGCGCACGGAAATCCTCATCAAACCACAGGTCCAGCTCCTGCCGCCCGGTTCGCTGCCGGTGAGTGAAGGCAAGGCCAAACGCGTGATTGACAATCGCAAGCTGTAAAGCAACCGGATGAAAAGGAACCACGATATTGTAGCGCAGGCTTTCCAGCCTGCGGGTTCACGGGACATTCCTGTCCCGTGTTGGCGCGATGACAGCAATCGTTGGACTGCTCGATATGGGGACTGGAAAGTCCCCAAAACCCGCAGACAGGAATGTCTGCGCCACATAGTCCTCCCAGCTTAAATCCCAAGAAAGGACCAAATGAACGACATCAAAATGGTGGCTGCTTTTGCCGAGAACAAACCCGGCCAGGTCGCCCACTTCACCAAAATCCTCGCCGGCGCCAGCATCAACATCCGCTGGCTCGCCGTGGCCAGCACCGGCCCGTTCGGCGTGATGAAGTTCCTGGTCAGCAATCCGGAGAAGGCCTGCGAGGCCCTCAAACACGAAGGCTTCGTCGTCAAACTGGTGGACGCGCTCGCCATTGAAGTTCCGGACAAGCCCGGCGGATTGCATGCCGTGGCCGATTGTCTGGCCAAACACAACATCAACCTCGACAACGCGTCGGGTTTCACCGCCAACAACCGTGCCATTCTGGTCATTGAAGTCTCCAACCACGACCTGGCCCACGCTGTCCTCCAAAAGCAGGGCTTCCACGTGTTGGAGCAAAAAGAACTGCCGGTGTAGCCGTTGGTTGAGGGTTGAGGGTTGAGCGTTGAGGGCATAAAGTCCGTGTGACCCCACTATTCACTTTAGCCTTCCTTGCCGCGCCGAAATGATAATGAAGGCGGGAGCATTTAGCCTTTAGCCTTTAGCATTTCAACAAACCATTCCGGCGGCCGGATCGCTTTGCCCTGTGTATCGGTAAATGCATGGACCGTATAGCCGCGCACCACCGGCTGGCCGGTGTCGCTTTGATTGATTTGGACTTCGAAGCGCAACCTCGCCCGCCCTTGCAGTTCCGCGGTTGAAGTGATGCGCAGCAGGTCGTCATATCGCGCGCCGCCCTGGAATTCGAGATGCGCCTCCACCAGCGGCAGAAAAACGCCCTTTTCCTCCAGCACCGTGTACGACATCCGCAACCGATTCCGCATTAATTCCGTCCGCCCGCATTCAAACCATTCCAGCGCGCGCGAATTGTAGAACGTCCCCATCTGGTCCGTTTCACTGTAACGAACGCGCAATTGAAGCACATCGCTGAGTTTGTTCATTTGCTTTTCACCAATATTCCTCAACGTGGATCGTTCCCGGTTTCCCGGGCTGGTCGGTCTTGAAACCCCGGCCCTCGAGCATCACCTGGACGGCTTTCACCATGTCCGGATTGCCACAAAGAAAGACATCCGCCTGTGCCGGATCCAGCGCGACGCCGGACTCTTTTTCCACCACCTCCTGTTCCACCAGCGCCTGCACGCGTCCCGTGCGCCCATGGAAATGCGGGTCTTGATCGGACTGCGTGATGCTGGGGATGTAAGTGAAGTTCGGCCGCAGCCGGGCCAGGCTTTCAAGTTCGCCGCGATACCCCAGGTCCCAGCCAAAGCGCGCGCCGTGCAGGACCACGAACCGGCGTTGGGTCTCATTCACCAGCATCGTCCGCAGCATCGAAAGGTAAGGAGCCAGACCCGTCCCCGTGGCGATAAGCACGACCGCTTTGTCCGGCGGAACGCGGTCAAGCGTAAACAGGCCGCTGGCCTTCGGCCCGAGGAACAGCCGGCTGCCATACTTCAACGCAAAAAGACGCGGCGTGAGCTGGCCGCTGGTGATGAGCGTGAGATAAAACTCCGCATAACGGCGCTCCACGCTGGATGACGCGATGCTGTACGCACGGCGGATCATCTCGTCCGGCTCAGGAACGATTTCCTCCGATGTGGCTTCCGCCACGCGCGGTTCACTGCCGAGCAAACCCAGCACGCCGAACTGGCCGGGCTTGAAATCGAAAGTCGCTGTGTCGGGCTTGGCGCGGAGAATCAGCAGTTGCGGGTTGATTTGCTCTCGTCCGATCACGGTGGCATTGTAAGGGCTTTCGTTTTTTTCGCTCATGGTTTTGGCGGATAGAATCTGACCGCCGCACCGTCACCCGTCAAGCGCCGCGTCTTGACCCCCCCATTGGATGTTAAGCGGTGGATGTTCGATGTCCGATGTTTTCCACCGCGTGCGGCAAATGACTTTGGACTTTGGACCGTGGACTCTGGACTTTTTGCTACAAGTTATCTTTTCTAATCCACATATTTTGATTGCCGAATACCCGCTGTTTAACCCGCCAATCCGCTTGCTTCGCTGCCGTCAAATCCTGCGTAATACCGCGAATCCTATGAGCCCCATGATCTACATCTCGCTCGTCGTTCTCTATGTCTTCGTCATGCTCGCCATCGGTTACTGGTGCATGCAACGCACCAAGAACGTCGGCGATTTCTTCCTCGGCGGTCGCACGCTCGGACCGTGGATGAGCGCGTTCGCCTACGGCACCACCTATTTCTCCGCCGTGCTCTTCATCGGCTACGCCGGACGGCTCGGCTGGGGCTTCGGCATCCAGACGATGTGGATTGTCATCGGCAACACCTTCGTCGGCACCTTCCTCGCCTGGCTCGTCCTCGCCGGACGCACGCGCGAAATGACGGCGCGGCTCAACGCGCTCACCATGCCCGAATTTCTCCGCGCCCGATACAACAGCGCGCCGCTCCAGGTCATCTCGGCGGTGATTATCTTCGTGTTCCTCGTGCCGTACTCGGCGTCGGTTTATATGGGCTTGAGCTACCTGTTCCAGAGAACGCTCGGGCTGCAATATAACGAGGCCCTCATCTTTCTCGCCGCGTTGACCGGCGTCTATCTCGTCATGGGCGGTTACTTCGCCGTGGCGGTGAGCGATTTCATCCGCGGCATCGTCGAGTTTTTTGGCGTGCTGACCATGGTGCTGCTGCTCGTGAGCATGAAAGGCGGGCTCTTCGCGTCGTTCACCGCGTTGATGGACCCCAAATACATGCCCGGTCTGCACGCGCCGCCGCCACCCACCGGCCTGGCGTTCCCCGGATGGATAACATTATTATCCTTGGTGCTGATTACCAGCTTCGGGCCATGGGCGCTGCCGCAGATGGTGCAGAAGTTTTATTCCATCCGCAGCAAGGCCGACGTGAAGCGCGCCATGACCATCGCCACCGTCTTCGCGCTGTTCATGTCGTTTGGCGCGTATTACAGCGGCGCGCTGACGCATCTGTTTTTCCCCAACCCGGCGACCGACCTGGCGTCCATCGCGGACGCGACGACGCACAAGCCGAACCTCGATCTGCTGATGCCGTTTTTCATCACGAGTTTCGTGCCGCAATGGCTGGTGCTCATCATCCTGCTGATGGTGTTCTCGGCCTCGATGTCCAGCCTGTCGTCGCTGGTGCTGGTGAGCAGCTCGGCCATCGCGATTGACATTTACGGCGCGTTTGGCGACCGGGAAAAGAAATCCAAATCCACCATGATCCTGATGCGCGTGCTGTGCGCCGTGTTCGTGATACTGTCGCTGTTGATAGCCCTGAGCAAGGTGGACGTGATAGTGAACCTGATGGTGATTGCGTGGGGCGCGCTGGCCGGAGCCTTCCTCGCGCCGTACGTGTACGGACTGTTCTGGCGGCGGACGACCAAAGCCGGCGCGTATGCCGGCATGATCTCCGGAGTCGGCACGGCCGTGGTATTGTTTTTCTTATGGGGCAAACCGCTGATACCCGTCGCCGGCGCCATCGCCATGTTCCTGCCGTTGCTGGTGGTGCCCGTCGTCAGCCTGATGACACGACCTCCAGCACCCGACGTAGTTGCGACTGCGTTCGGAGATAAATCCAACCCCGGATGATACGAATCCCGCTTGTCGCGCCGTAGTGAACGAAGGCGGAAACCCGAAATCATCGCCACCGCATTCGGAGATAAATCGCAAAGTGTTTAACCCGTAAGGAGCGGGCCGCATAGCCCGGTTTTTACGCGGATATATCCTGATCGCGAAAAAACAGATAACCGACAACAGACAACCGACTCTTGACAGCGAAAATGGTCAGACCCAGTCTTCCCGCATGAAGACCGACGAGAAGCAACTCTCTGTCAATCGCACAGCGGCTGCGCCGGGAGATGATGATGACGTTGGATCGGAACGCGCAACGGCTGCAGTTGGATTGCCGCCCCACGCCGGTGAACTTTCCAAAAGAGCCCTGTTCCTTCGGGATGTTTTCCTGGTCCTGGCAGTTGCTTGGGCGGCGCGGATTTTGTTCATGCTGATTGTCCCTCCTGAAGCCCGGTCGTTTGATGTTACATCTTGGGAAGCCGTGGCAAAGACTTTGGAATCGGGAGGTAATCCGTATCAAGAAACGAGCTGGTTGAACTGGCCTCCCTTTTGGATGCAACTGATTTATGTCATTTCGAAAACAGCTGCCGTTTTGGGCATCCCGTTCCTGCGAGCGCTCCAGATTTTCCTCGTGCTGATTGAATCGTTCGTCATTATCGGTCTTTTCAAACTTGTTCGGGCGGTTGCCCCGGCGGCAAACGCCCGTAAAATCATCATTATCGGTCTGGCTCTCAATCCGGTGGCCATTCTGCTGGTTTGTCTGCACTGCAATTTCGACATTCTCGTCGCCCTGTGGCTGGTGCTGTTTATGGACCGTCTTCTCCGGTATAACCGCCACAATGAAACAACCGACTGGCTGGCGGCTTGTTTGTTCCTCGGACTTGGCGTTCTTACCAAGACAGTACCTCTGATCCTTGTTCCTTTGCTGGCAGGGGGATTCCGACGGGTGACGCCAAATGCGAAGTTTTTGGGGCTCAACCTGTTGTTTGGACCGGTTGCGCTCGGCATGAGTGTTATCTATGTTCTGGCGCCCATTGATGTCACGGCCAAGGTTATCGCTTATCAGTCCATCGGCGGTTTTTTCGGTATCTCCGGTCTATTGCACCTGGCCGGAATTGACACGCTGATAACCCTCTACAGTGCGCTTTTCTGCTTGTTGCTCGTCGTGGTGATGACCTTGTCGTCCATCTGGTTCTGGCGCCGGCAATCGATTGGAGATCGGGAAACCATTCTATTTGGCGCTCTCCTGCTGGCAGCCATCCCCGCGCTTGGTCCCGGGTACGGCCCCCAATATATCTACTGGTTCCTGCCGTTTCTCATTGTCAGCTATGCAGCCTGCGGTGGTTACTGGCGGTGGATTTTGACGGGCTTTTGGCTGACGAGTGTCGGCACCTACCTTGTCGAGTACGCGCTGTTCCAAGGCCATGGCATGTACCTCTACAACATATTGGCCCATGCGCAAATGATGTCCCAAGCCCAGTTGGTCCTGGCTTGGGGTCAGAAATGGTCCACACATACAGGTCAAACCCTCGTTCGTCTCCCTCTTTTTGTCGCCTACCTGGTTCTGTTGGTTTCTGGAGCCAGCAGCCTTTTCCGAAACGTGAATCGGGAATGGTGGATGGGTGGTTCTGCCGGGAAATCTGCAAAATGAAGGGTGAAGTTAGAATTCAGAAGCAAAAAGTCGTCCGGACTGCCTGACTTCACACATTCGTGTCAAAGCCGTTCGTGTCTTCGCGTTAGGGCGGTTCCAACTTTGATGTAGCGCAGACATTCTTGTCTGCGGGTTTGCGGGACATTCTTGTCCCGTGTTTCATCCTCACGAAAGAGGCGACTGGAAAGTCGCCTGAATCCCGCAATGCGGGACTGGAAAGCCTGCGCTACGTAATAACTGGAAATGCTCTAAAATTTGCGGCGGGGCGGTTTTCGAGGACGAGGACGAGAACGAGTACGATTTCAAGTCAACGCCCGTACCAGGCGCACAACCGGGCAATTTCATCGCGTTGGGCGAGGAGACGGACCCGCCAGGCCAGATACGGCGAGTAGCTGTAATGGTAATCCACCATGGAAATGGCGCGGGCCACATCGGCCTCGGTCAAATTCGTCCGCTGTTGGCCCGCTGCCAGCCAGCGCCCCAACCATAAAATCACAGGATACAACAACGCCAGATTGCGGAATCCTTCAATCAGTGGCCGGTCGTAAAAAGCCCGGCCGCAAAAGTGCAGACTCTGGATTTTAACGCGAAAGAAGCGGGTCAACATGGCTTCGATGGCGGGGGAAACCGGTTCAAAGCGCTGTTCGATGGCGGCGAATTCCACCGATTCCAGCCCTTCGCGCAGGGCGGGTGTGCGACCGGCCCGGACAAACCGCCAGGCTGCCCGCAGCATTTGCCAGCGGTGACGGCCGGGCGCACGCAGGTCTTCCACCGTGATCATCCGCGCGTGCTCCAACACCAACAGCCGGAAGAAAAGGCGGCTGAACCGGCCTGGCCGCGTCGGCGATTCGGGCAACGCCGGCAATTTTTTTCCGGCGCCCTGGAACAAGGCTTCCAAAATTTCATCCGCTCCCGGGCCGCTGATCTGGCTGAAAGATCCCTTCTCCACCGCTCCGAGCCAATGCAGTGTCCGCAGAAACCTGAGCGTCAGGGGCGTTTCCTTCACCGCCAGGGACGTGTCGAGCCATTTGACAAAGCGCAACAAGTCCGGCCACTCCGTCCCGGGTCCGGCCAGCACGGCAGGTGGCGGTATGTCCCTGAAATGGTCCAGTGCGACGCACTCCGCCAATTTTTGAATCTCCGCCTTTTGCTCCAGCAGCGGCTGGCCGCAGTTGGCCGCGACCGAAGGACAACAGAACCGCAAACCAACGACCACTTTTTGTCCGGCGGGATGGATGACCAGTGGATAAAGCCGGCAGGCCAGCGGCTTGGCCTCCGCGCCGAATTTTGCATGGATGCGGCATCGGCCCGACGGGTCGAGGAAAACACACGCGCCGTCACTTTGGTGTCCCAATCGGAAGTGGCCGCCTTGGCCGACGATCATCAGGCCGGGATCAACGCCATCGGCCCTGGTCCAGCCCTGCTTTTCGATGCGCTGTTTGTCTTCCGGCAAAAGCTGGACGAGCAAGTGATTGCGGCAGCAGTCCGTGCAACCGTGGCAGCTCCAATTCTGAATCGGCGGAATTTCAACGCGCAATGATTTCATCCAAATGGAAGGAAGGATGTTCCGGTTCCGGGCGCGGGTTGCAAGCCTATTTGCTGTCCGATTGAACCGCGCAAAGCGCTTTGCGCCACGCGGCTTTACGCCGTCCATCCGTGGTTAAAAGACTTTGCGTCGTTGCGTGAAAAACAAAAAAGCCGCCCCGATTGCCCGGAACGGCTTTGACTTCATCAGGTAGAGGCGCCGTTCCGCATTGTTGGATTGGCCGATGGTCCGGAGCGGGCCGTCTTCTCTACCTTAAAAGGATTCCCTTTCATCTTCCGGACAGCTTCATCTTTCGTCGCGTCCAGGTGGGTGGGCGACTGGGTGACCGGAACCCGGAAGGGATTGGATAAAACAAATGTAAAGCCGAACTTGCGGCGGATTTTCGCGAGGCCGGGATGTCCGCCGTTGACGATCGGTTTGATTTCCGGACGTATGACTTGATTGACATTCATTTTGGTTGAGGTATGCAAAAAGCGTGCCGATGTCCTCCAGCGGAAAAATTTGCCGCCGCGGGCAGCTTTTCAGAAAAAACTGAGTTCAACAACCGTGCCGGCACCTGACAAACTGGCTGTTTGTTGGACAGGAAGCGTCCACCTTCGTCCTGCAATGCGGGACCACGGTGGACAGGAAAACCGGCGCTTGACCCCGGAAACGGCCAGACCCAGACTCTCCAGCATCCGGGATAACCAACCACCGGCTGGAAGATGGAGTTTTTATCAGAAGCGAAATTACCATGAAAATAAAACTGACCCTGAGTGTTGCGATTCTCTTATTTTTGACCTCAGCCTCGGCGTTTGCCGCGGAGGCGGCGGGCCAGGTTGCCGAAGGCGGTTTGCGGCAGGTCGAACAATACAATTTCTCCATCCACGTTCTGGCCATGCTCCAGGTGGGCTTCGGCTTTCTCATGGTATTTGTCCGGAACTACGGCTACAGCGCCACCACCGGCACTTACCTGGTCGTCGGGGCCGGGCTGCCTTTGTAACCGGCACCGTCGGCGGTTATCTCATCCGCGCCACCGGTTCCAAAGCCGCGCCGTACGAAGATTAGGGCGTGTTCGATTTCCGTCCCTGACGGAACTTTTCGGGCATCGCCAAAGAAAAAGCCACTCCGATTTCTCAGAGCGGCTTTGAATTTTTGGTAGGGACGCCGCGCCGCGGCGTCCACGGACGGCCCGGCGGGCCGTCCCTACCTATTTCTTCTTCGCCGATTTGGCGGCTTTTCTCCCGGCGCGGCTTTCGCCGGACCTGCTCAGGCTTCCTTGTCGTCCGCGAGGAGCTTCTCGACGTGGCGATCCAGATCCAGGAGACTGCCGGCACAGGTGGCGGTCCGAACACGGTCCACCAGTTCGGCGGCCCAAGCTTCCTCCTCCACCTGTTCATTGATGAACCAGTGCATCAACACCTGGGCTGGATAATCCTTGGCGGCCACCGCCGCTTCGTAAACCGCATTGATCCCGCAGGTATTGGCCTGTTCCATCGCCAGCGCCTGCTCCACCACTTCCAGCAGTGACTTGAAGTTCTGTTTCGGCACCGCGATGGCTGCCAGCTCGGGGGCAACGCCGCGGTCATGAACATGCTTCATGAACTTCTCCGCGTGTTCGCGCTCCTCGCCCGACTGCTTGGCGAAGAAAGAAGCGAAGCCTTTGAGGTTCCGGTTGCAGCACCAGACGGACAGGGCGAGATAGGCTTGGGCGGCGGTCAGTTCGCAATTGAGCTGGCGGTTAAGTTCCGTCAGCGTTTTGGAAGGAATTTTGGTTTTGGCCATAATATTGGTTTGTTGGCCTCTTTATGCCGGAGATTGGCGCGCCGGGCAAGCGCTCACTCGCCGGTTCGAAATAAAAAAGCCGCCCTGGTTTCCCAGGGCGGCTTTGAATTCGTGGTAGGGACGCCGCGCTGCGGCGTCCGCGGACGGCCCGGCGGGGCCATCCCTACCTTATTTCTTCTTCGCCGGTTTGGCGGCTTCGTCTTCCAGCGCAGCCTGCGCTGCAGCCAAACGCGCCACGGGCACGCGGAATGGACTGCACGAAACATACGTCAGGCCGAGGCGATGGCAGAACTTCACGCTTTCCGGGTCGCCACCGTGTTCGCCACAGATGCCCAGCTTGATGTCGGGACGCGTCGCCCTGCCCTTCTCGACTGCAATTTTCATCAACTGGCCAACCCCCACCTGGTCAATCGTGGCGAACGGATTTTTCTTGATGATTTCCTGTTCCTGATACGGCCCGAGGAATGCGCCGGAATCGTCGCGGCTCATGCCCAGGCAGGTCTGCGTCAGGTCGTTGGTGCCGAAGCTGAAGAACTGCGCGGTCTGCGCAATTTCGTCCGCCGTCAGCGCGCCCCGCGGTATTTCAATCATCGTGCCGACCATGTAATCAAGTTTCACCTTCTTCTCGGCCATGACTTCCTTCGCCACGCGATGGACAACTTCCACCTGCAGATCGAGTTCCTTCTTGAAGCCAACGAGCGGGATCATGACCTCAGGCTTCACCTTGATGCCGGCCTTCTGGACGTCGGCGGCGGCTTCGAACACGGCGCGGGTCTGCATCTCGGAAATTTCCGGATAAATGATGCCGAGGCGGCAGCCACGCAAGCCGAGCATCGGGTTGAACTCGTGGAGTTCCTTCACGCGCTGTTTGATCTTGGCGACGGGCACGCCCATTTTGGCAGCGAGATCGTTCTGCGCGGCATCTTCGTTCGGCAGGAATTCGTGCAACGGCGGGTCGAGGAAACGAATCGTCGCCGGCAATCCCTTCAATTCCTTGAACATGCCCGTGAAATCACCCCGCTGATAAGGCAGGATTTTGGCGAGCGCGGCCTTCCGTTCTTCCTTGGTGTCGGCCAGGATCATTTCGCGCATGGCGTCAATGCGATTGCCTTCGAAGAACATGTGCTCGGTGCGGCACAGGCCGATGCCCGAGGCGCCAAACGCGACGGCGTTGGCGGTCTGTTCCGGCGTGTCGGCATTGGTGCGGACCTGGAGCTTGGTGGCCTTCGCGCACCAGTCCATGAGCTTCTGGAAGTTCTGGTAGGTCTTGCTTTCCGCAGGCTTGAGCGACTTCTCGACGAGCACCTGGACGATTTCCGAGGCGGCGGTTGGGAGCTGGCCGGCATAAACATCACCGGCGGTTCCGTTGATGGAAAGGAAATCGCCTTCCTTGTAAGTCACGCCATTCACGGTCATGGTCCGGGCGACATAATCAATCTGCAACGCAGCCGCGCCGCACACACAAACCTTGCCCATCTGACGGGCCACGAGCGCCGCGTGCGAACTGACGCCGCCCTTGGCGGTGAGGATGCCTTCGGAGGCGATCATGCCGCGCAAATCTTCGGGGGAAGTCTCGTTGCGAACGAGGAGCACCTTTTCGCCCTTGGCCGCGGCGGCATCGGCGCGATCGGCGTTGAGATAAAATTTGCCGGAAGCGGCGCCGGGACCGGCGGGCAAGCCCTTGGCGATGCACTTTGCTGCCTTCATGGCCTTGCGCTCGAACACGGGCGCAAGCACCTGGTCCAACTGATCGGCCGGCACGCGCTTGATGGCCGTCTTCCAATCAATCAGCTTTTCCGCCTCCATCTCGATGGCGAAACGGACCGCCGCGAGGCCGGTGCGCTTGCCGTTGCGGGTCTGGAGCATGAACAGCTTGCCGTCCTGAATCGTGAACTCGAAATCTTGCACATCTTTGAAGTGCGATTCGAGGGTCTTGCGGACCTGTTCCAGCTCGGCAAACGTCTTCGGGAGAACGGCCTTGAGCTTGGCGACGGGGTCGGGCGTGCGCACGCCGGCGACGACATCTTCGCCCTGCGCGTTGATGAGGAATTCACCGTAGAAAACCTTCTCACCGGTCGCTGGGTCGCGGGTGAAGGCGACGCCGGAGCCGGACTTGTCGCCGGTGTTGCCGTAAACCATCGCCTGCACATTGACGGCGGTGCCCCACTCGGCGGGGATGCCGTATTTGCGGCGATAAACAATGGCGCGGTCGTTCATCCAGGAACCGAACACGGCGCCCGTCGCGCCCCAGAGCTGCTTCCAGGGATCCTGCGGAAATTCACTGCCGGTGCGTTCCTTGATGAGCTTCTTGAAGCGCTTCACCAGTTCCTGGAGATCGGACACCGTCATCTTCGTGTCTTCGATGTCCGCGTGGTGACGGTCGTGCTTGAGCTTGTGGATGGCCACTTCAAACGGCTCGTGGTCCTCGTCCTTGCTCTTCTGGACGCCCATGACGACGTCGCCGTACATCTGGATGAAGCGGCGGTAACAATCCCAGGCGAACCGCTCGTTCTTGGTCGCCTTGACGAGGGCGAGAACGGTGGCGTCGTTGAGGCCGAGATTGAGAATGGTGTCCATCATGCCGGGCATCGAATCGCGGGCGCCGGAACGGACGGAGACGAGCAGCGGCATGGCCGATTGATCGCCGAACTTGGTGCCCATGATTTTCTCGATGAAAGCGATGCCTTCTTTGGCCTGCGCGTCGAGGACCTTGGGGTAGGTCTTTTTGTTGTCGTAATAATAGGTGCAGACCTCGGTGGTGATGGTGAAGCCGGGGGGCACGGGGAGGCCGATGCGGGACATTTCGGCGAGGTTCGCGCCTTTGCCGCCCAGCAGCGGTTTCATGGAACCATTGCCATCGGCCTTCTTGTTGCCAAACAGATAAACGTACTTCGATGTTTTAGCCATAAATGTTCAATTCAAAATAATTGCGCTTTCAATTTCGAAAGGGGAATTCCACCGAAATAAAGCGGGTCGCAATTTATCAGACGCCCGCCCCAAGTCAACGAACGAAGCCCAAAAAGCCAAAATCTGCTGCATCAATAACAATAATTGTCCCATTCTGCCGTTTTGTTGGCTTACCGAAAGATATGATTGCAATTTGTTTGACAATTTCCCGTCATGCTGGCAAATTAGCGCACGAAAGAGAACGCAAAAGAAAGCACACGACATGAAAACTAAAACAGTCAGATCCCCCGGCTCGTTGGTCCTGCGCGGCTCGCGCTACTACTGCTTTTGGAGAGTCAAAGGCACGGACGGCAAATCGAAGGCGATTTGCAAAGCACTGCGCGATGAACACGGCGCGGCTGTCACGACGAAGCCGGAAGCCGAGCAAGCCAAGGCCCGGCTCATGCAGGTAATCGTCAAGCAGGATGAAATCGAAACCCTGCGTTCAATCCAGCACGCGATTGACGACAAGCAAACGGAGATTGCCGCGCTGCAAGACGCACAGTGCAAGCCACTGACAATCACGCAGGCATGGGCAGAGTTTCAAAGCCCGACCAGCGGCCGTAAAAACTGCAACAGGACATCGCTGCGCGAATACGAAAGCAAGTTTTCAATGTTCCATTTTTGGATGCAGGAAAACCATGCCAGCGTCACGGCCCTGCGCGACGTGACACCCGCGCTGGCAAAGTCCTATCTGGACAGTTTGATTAAGAGGGAAGTAGCCCCGGCCACATACAACGGTCATCTGAACACCCTGCGCTACATTTTCAAAACGCTAAAAGACACGGCGAAGCTTGTTGACAATGTGTGGTTGAAATTCAACCCATTGCCAACGACCACCCAAGGCCGCCGTGATCTGACGGTGGACGAGCTTCGGCAGGTCATCGGTACGGCAACAGGCGAAATGAAAATGATGTTCGGAATTGGCTGTTACTCAGGTTTGCGTTTAGGCGATGTCGCAACGCTGAAGTGGAACGAAGTGGACCTGCGCCGCAATCAGATTCGCAGAATCCCGCGCAAGACGGCACGCCGAAAGCCGGTTGTCATTGTGATTCCAATTCACCCCGTTTTGGCCGGCATATTGGCCGAAATTCCGGCCAAAGAGCGCGGCGAATTTGTTAATCCTGTCATGGCGCAAACCTATTTGAACGGCAACCGCACGTCAGTAACTCACGCCATCCAAAAACACTTCAAAAATTGCGGGATTAAAACGACACGCGCACGGGAAAACGGCGTCCGGCGCGTGGTAGAAGTCGGATTTCATTCGATGCGTCACACGTTTGTCAGTATGTGCCGCGAAGCAGGCGCGCCCCTGAGCACGGTTGAAAGTCTGGTAGGCCATAACAACGTCCGCATGACGCAGATTTACTCGCACAGCAGCCCTGAAGCAGCGCAAAGCGCCGTGGCCCTGCTGCCCGACGTGTCCAACAACGCGGTGGTAGTATCAAAGCCCAGCCAGACGCGCGATGAACTGCTGCGTGAGATCATCAAGGGCATGACGCCAAAAAATCTGCGCGATAAGGCGCTGGCGATGCTGGCCGGTGAAGCCGTTCTGAAAAATTGAAGGCACGTATGCGACAGTGAGGTAAAGAAAGAGCAAAAATTCATTTGACACTTTTTCGATTTGGGTGGAAAGTCAGGACATCGGTTACAAGATTGAAGTGCCGAATGGCATGATGAAATTGAAAAAACAATTCGTCGTGCCTTTTTTTAGATGGTAAATTTTAATACCGGGAAGTCCCGGTCGGAATGGACACGACGGACACGATGCAGTGGTTGGTAAATGTCGTGTCCGTTTGATTTTTAGGACGGTAGGCCGGGCACGATGAAAATTAAATTCGTCGTGCCTGTTTGCTTTTTGTGACGGGTGCGGCGGCAAATGAAAGGTTAAACCGTGTTGCCGCAAACAAAAGTTGCAGTCAGGGCGATCTTATCGGCGGACCAGAGCGTCACCGATAAAGAGCGCAGTAAAATCATCGAAAGAATCTTCCGCGCCGATGACGGCGACGATGAAGGCAGGCCAGCCGAGCAAGATCGAATTGTGCTCAGGGGTGAAGCTTCAAAAATCCTCAGCCGCTCGACAAGGGGCATTGACCTGCTGGCCAGACAAGGACTGCTCAAAAAAATCAAACTGCCGGGGCGTCAACGTTGCGCTGGCTTTCGGCTTTCGGCGATCAACAAATTTCTCGAATCCGCTTCCCAATGAACTCTCCTGTCGTGAACGCGCCCGCCCCGCGCTTCCCCTGCGAAGCGGCGGACGTTCACGACTGCATCACCGTTCCGGTCAACGATCTGCGTGACCTACTCGGGTATGATGTGTTGCTGCTCCACTGGCCGCTTGTTTCAAAAGGCACACGCCGAAAATGGGGACATCTCACCATCGAAGCCATGAACGACCCGGCCTATCTCGAAAAACTTTCCACCGGCAACGTCGGCGTTGCGCTGGGCGACAAATCAAACGGCCTGTGCGCCATAGACCTTGACCTTGACGATGAAGTGGCACCGTTCATCGCCGCCAATCCGCTACTGGAACAGACACTGCAAACCCACGGCGCACGCGGCAGAGTCTTTTGGATTCGGATGCGCGGCGATTACCCCGGCACCTTCACGTTCAAAACCAGCACCGGAAAGCAAGCGGGCGAGTTTAGATCGCACGGGAGCCAAAGCATCATAAGCGGGATTCACCCTGCAACCAGAATGCCGTATCGGATGGTGAGGGCATCTGAGCCGGTAGTCATTGAATTTGAAAAACTGACCTTTCCTAATGGCATTCAGGAAAGCCGGATGAAATCCGGCCCCACCACTATATTCCCACTATGTCCACTATTGCCACTATTACCACTATGTGAACCTGCGGACGCGGTTGGAATGGCGTTACCAAGGGAAAGACATCAGAACCATAAATGCCTGTTTTTACTGGCGCGGGCCGTCAAAACCCTTGAGGCAAACGGCGTAATCAAAGGCATCCAGAAACGAATTGAAATTTTTGATGAGTGGCATCGTCAGGCTTCAGGCCGTGGAGTTCTACGGGAAGGCCAGACGAGAGATGAATACCTGCTGGAATTTTTGGATGCCTGCCGTTGTGCCAAACAGGTGCTTGGCGCAACCGTGGCTGATCGAGCTTGGGCACTGGCACAGACCGAGCCGCTGCCGCCCGAATCCGCCGTGTTCAAAACGGAGAGGGGAAAACGATTCATCGGGCTGTGCTACCAGATGGAAAGGATTTCAAAAAGGGCATCATGGTTCATTCCTACCCGCACGGTAGCAAGGTTGTTGGGAGTCAGTTGGAAGTCCGCCGCGAACTGGTTCAACGCACTGGTTGACCTTGGGATTCTGAGTGTCATTGAAGAACCCACGTTTCATGCGGCCACCCACTACCGATACAACGTCAAGGAACAACCCAAAAACCGGAAACGACCCATAGCGAAAAACCTATGACCCCACGCGAAATACTGATTGAAGCGGCGCGCCGGGAAATCCGGCTTATACCGAACGGGCCTTATCTGCGGATGGAAGCCGTTGACGAAGTGGACCCGGCCTTTGAAGCGATTCTGATTCGGAACAAGCCTGCGCTGATGCGTCTGATAAAACGAAAGCGGCATCTGGCCGTGCAGGTCATAGCAGGTGAATTCTGCGGCTGCAACCATGCGACATTTCACTCTGTTTTGGAAGACCTCGGCGAAAATCCATTCGACCCGATATGTTGCGGCGCGATTGACCATTTGAAGTCCAATGTCCGGCCAACCAACCACCGATGAACGAAGCATGACCACCGCCATTTCACCGTCACCTGCACCCGTATCTGCACCACCAGTACGTCGCCGTCGAATGGGCCGGCCAAGCCTTTTTACTCCGTTCATCGTTCGGCGGATTCTTCGTTGCGCCCGGCGCGGTATGCCGTTGTCGGCGGCCTGTGCATGTGTGGGCATATCGTATTCCAGCCTTTGTGCTTGGCGGGCGAAGGACAAATTTTTCAACGATGCGCTGGCTACGGCCATCGGCAAAGGAATTGACGCGAATCTCAAAGTGATCGAGCAGGCGTTAAAATCGAGAGACGAGGCTATCCGCTTACGCGCGGCCTGTTGGTTTTTATCCTCGACTCAATCGGCCCACTTTGGCCGGACAAAATTGGAAGTCACTGGCGCGGACGGCTCGCCGCTCGCCGGGCAAGTCGCCGTCCTCGTCTGGCCGCACATGATGAAAGAGAACCAAGAATCTAAAACCATCCATGAACTCCCAAACAATAATCCTACCGAAACTGCACCAGTCGCAAATTGAAGTCCAGACCAACCCGGCCCGCTTCAAGGTTGTGTGCGCTGGCCGGCGCTGGGGTAAAGGCGTGCTTGGCATTGGCGAAGCCGTGCGCCGTGCTGCTGCCGGGCAACACTGCTGGTGGATCGCGCCGAGTTTCGCCAGTGCTGCATTTCAGGCGGGCTGGCGCGTGCTCGAATTTTACGCTGCCAACCTTCCCGGCGCACAGCTTCATCTACAGCGCCGCACGCTGGACATGCCGGGTGGCGGCTGGGTTCAATTTAAGACCGCTGAAGAAGCCGATTCCCTCCGGGGCGAGAGCATTGACTTCGCGGTGATTGACGAAGCTGCCCACATTCGGGACCTGCAAAACATCTGGGAACTATGTCTGCGTCCCTGCCTGCTGGACCGCAAAGGAGAGGCATGGTTTATCTCGACGCCCGCCGGTCACAATTTTTTCCACAACCTTTTCCAACGCGCCAAGAATGTTGATCCGGGCTGGGCATCGTTTCAATTTCCCTCGACGGCGAATCCGTATCTCGACGCCCAAGAGTTGCAGGAAATCGGGCGCGATATGCCAGTACTGGTTAAGCGTCAGGAAATTGACGCCGAGTTTGTGCAACTGGCCGGCGCACTATTCAAGCGTGATCAGGTGCGTATCTTGGAAACCGAACCGGCAGGCGTCCGGTGGGTTCGTTCCTGGGATTTGGCTTTCACGACCAAAACGACCAGCGACTACACCGCGGGCTTGCGAGTCGGCATAATGGAAGATGGAACCGTCGTCATTGCCGATGTTGTCCGGGGACGATGGGAATGGCCGCAGGCAGTCCGCACGGTTGCGACCACGGCAACGGCGGATGGAGTGACAGTCCAGCAAGGCGTTGAAGTAGTCGGCGCCCAAGTCGGCGCAATTCAAACGCTGTTGTCAGATACGATGCTGGCTGGGCTGACATTTATCCCGCTGCCAGTTCACGCAGACAAAATCACGCGGGCACTCCCGGTCATCGCCCGATGCGAACAGGGCAAACTGGCGATAGTGCGCGGCAGTTGGAACAAGGAATTTCTCGACGAGCTTGCATCATTTCCAGAATCGAAACATGACGACCAGGTTGACGCCCTTTCCGCTTCAATGGTCATGCTTTCACAAAAGACCGGCGGATGGGGCGCCGCTGAAGTTGAAAAATTCACATCGGCAAACCCGTGGTTTCAGCAGCAGCAGCCGACGCTGGACCGCGAACGCGAACGCCAACCGTTCCGCCTTCCGATGCCCGGCCGGAATTTTTCGGGACCGACAAACCCGCTGGCGAGAATGGGCGCGTGGACGCCGAGGAGATGGAAATAACGATGAAAAGTTTCACGCCAGACAATCCGCCGAGTTGCCGGGAGTGTGACAACTTTTCAGCCGGTGTCTGTCTGTTGAGCCGGGCGCAAGTCGCCGAGCATTTTCTGTGTTTGCGTTTCGCCGCACGCCAAGACGCGCCGACGCCGACACCGGAACCACTCCACCCCGCGCCGCCGGTCAAGCCGATTTCAGATCCGCCATCGGAATCCGTCGCCGTCGCCGTCACGGAACAGCCGCGCGTCGTCCGGCATCGCCCGCGATTCAGTTTTGCGGCATGGCTTCGACAAATTTTCGGCGTTAATCGGCTGGGCACTCTACATTTTCCGCACCTGAATTGTCGGGCGCGGGATGAAGTCACAAACACAACCACGAAAGGAACACCATGACCACCATTAGAAAAAGAAAAGGAGTCGAAATTTGTTGCGCGTCCGCGTCCAGTCATTCAGCAAACGCGGATGAAATACCAGTAGCGCGTCAGGCTTTGAACACTCTGATTGCAAGCGGGAATAAAAATCCATCACTCGACGAAGTAATCGAATGCGCCGGGCGGGAACACGGCGTCCGACTGAGCAAGGCGGAAGTCGCCCGCCAGTTGGACGGCCATAGACAGGGCCATTCAGGAACAAGCGCCCGGGCGCATGACGCCAGCGGTAAAGCGGCAGAGGCTTCCGACAGGGTAAGGAACACGACCGAGACTGACGACCCGGCGGAACTACACGCTTGCGCCCAAACCGCGCACGAAGAAGCAGCACGCGCACACATGAAAGCATGGATTTATCACGGACGCGCGGCGGACTATCACAAGGGAAAAGTTCTGAATCAGAGCGCGGCACTGAATGAGCCGGAGGACGATGAATCCGCCGAGTAAAATCACAACCCACAATTCACAACCAAGAAAGGAAAAATAAAAATGAGCACCGCCACAATCCAAGATTTCCAAACCCGGCAGGAACTTTTTGAAAGCGACCTGCCGGTTTACACCAAAGCACAATTATTGGCGCAATGGGACCGCGAGCACCCGCCGGAACCATCGGCGCGTGAAGAAATTTTATCGCGCGGCCTGTCCGCCTATGAAGCCGGGCAACTCATTGCCAAACTGCCGCCGGAACAATCCGCGCTGCCCCGCTTGCTGCCGGGAGAACGCGGCGCGTTGGCCGAGGCCCGAAACAAACTGGAAACTTTGGCAAAGGAATACGTTGAACTAATCGCCCGGCAGGAACAAGGGCGGCAAGCGTTGGAACAGACCAGCAAGGAAAAGCGAAAGCTGGAAACGTCACTCGACTTTGACGACGTGCCGGGGATTCAAAAGCTAATTTTTGTCACGGCAAGACTTGATGTGACACGAAACTGGTTGGCCGGGGCGGACGATAAAATCAAGGCGGTGGAAAATTCCGCCAATAGCATCCTTGCCGCTGTTAATGCGTTGTTCAACCGCAAGTTTGGCATGACCAAAGAGTCAGGCGGACGGCTTTGGGCAAACGTCGGCATGGGCGGTGCATTGCCAACCCGCATTTCCGCCTGCTGCACGGCCATTGAAATCGAACTCAACCGAAAGTAACACTATGATCAAAAATACTTCACCGGAAGATGCAGCAAAGCGCGCCGTGCTGAAAACCTACGCCCGGAAAATGGCGCGGCTTGAAATCAAAAACAAGCACGGGCATTTCGCCGTCCATCAGGATGACGCGGAGAAATGGTTAGTCATCGTGGACGAGGAAGGAATTCCCGGCTGCGATACCGATTTCAGCGACCCGGAATTGGGTAGCTTGGACGTGCGCTTCAAACTGGCACGGGCCGCGATCCAGAAATTTTTGCGGCCATGACCTTTTTTCACCCGTGCCTACGCGAACACAATCCGAATGTCTCCTTGCCGGATTGTCCCCACAGGCCGGCCTGTGTGACGCTGTCGCGTGGTAGGGTTCTACCACGCCGCGTAACTGGCAGCGTCGGTGGGCCGGGTGAAATCTTTTGAACCATGAACACTTCTGATTACTTCACCACGGCAGTCCACGAAAGCGGTCATCATGTGGCCGCTGATTATTTCCATATTCCATCTTACCCGGAGGTTACACCGGGCGGGCGCAGTGTGTTGGCTGCAACACCCGGCGCCCATGCTGGCATTTGTTACTTGGAAAACCCGATTACAAAATTCCAAGACGCGGTGATTTGTTGGTCTGGCATCATGGCGCAGTGTATGTTTGCGACGGCCCCGGAATGGGCACCTCCGTTCAAACCAACTAAAAAAATGTTGAAGGACTGGCACGGGATGGTCCGGCATCAGGTCAAGCAACTGAGTGACGAAGATAGGATTGGGATTTTCGGTTACAAGGATACCTGGCGGGCGTGCAAATCAGCGTTTGCAATCCTCAGCCGCAACCGGGCGCGAATTACACGCCTTGCAAAGTATCTGGCCGAAGCGAAAGCGAAAGTTGACCGCGAAGCAGCGGAATTGGAAAAAGTGGCGGCAGAATGGGCAGCCAACCGGATCGAAAAACGAACCAAGATTTCCACCGCTGAAATCGCCGTCCATCTTCAAAATGTTCTCACGAATTATTTGCCAGACGTTCACCCGCTCCGCGCAACATACGAACGGGCGTTGGCCTGCTTGAAACGCGGTGAAGAAATTCCCGCCGAACTGATTGCCGAACTGGAAAAGAAATGAGTGACGCCGAACAAATTGCCGAGGCCAAAGCACACGTCCACCGGGCGGAGCGCGATGCACTTGACGCTAAAATCCGGCTGGCCATCGTCCAAGACAAAATCACTGTGCTCGAAACGGCAGAAGCCCGGCGCCAGCGGGCGTTGATACTGGCAACTGTCAATCAGATGGTGAAGGCCGGCGCCATTCACTCCGCGGATCACGCCGGGCAATTCCGCATGTTGGAACAACTGGCGCGTGACCCATCACTTTGCGAACTAGCACTTCAAAAGAAAACCTACCGGGCACGACCGGCCGTAAATCACCGCTGAAAACCGAAAGGAGAATCAATGAACTCAATCATCCCAAATGCAGGAATCGTGGTAGAAGTGTTGCGAGGCATCCAAATCGGCCTAGCGATCTTTGCTCTCTTTTGCTTGGTGATGGCCATAAGGGAACTCATTGGAATCTCACGGCTTCAAAAACATGATGACAATTTGGACGATGCCAATAAAAACAAGCGCAACGGTGAAATAGATTAGCCAACGAGTAAAACGAGCCATCTTGTCAGCCTGCTTCTCAGCTTCTTCGGAAAGGTGAACAAGCAATTCGGCAAAGTGAAACGTAATCTCTGCCTGTTTTTGGGGAGCTTCCCAAATGTCGCGTGGCAGAAGTTTCTTCATCGCATCCAAAAGTTCTTTGGCTTTGGTTTTCATAAAGTGTCGAAGATGCCTAACAAACTGAACCACGGCGCCGAGCGGCAGACTCGGTGACGTTCGCGGCTTGGTTCATCGGCCCGGCCATTTTCTAGCGCGGCCCGGCCAAGGCTTCCGCGCCTTGCCGACAACAATCTGTTTGACCATCTCTGCATCGAGTGGCTTCTCTGAATCCTTGCGGTCTTTTTCTATTTCAAGGGCGAGTGCATGAACTTTCCGGCCAAAACCCTTTTGCTTGTCGTTGCCCTTCCCAAGTTTCAACGCCAGTTCTTTGAGCGTTTCTTCAATCTCATTCGTGTTCATAAATGTCGTGACTCAAAACCGACTTTTCCCGCGTGTCAGGACAGCGGACCAACCCGTGAACGCCGTTCTGACGCAATCCTGACGCGAAGATTTCAACCGTCGAAACCCAAAACCGGCAAAATCACCGGCGCGGGCATTTTCACCGTGCAATCAAACCCGCCGTAATCGCCCCAGGACGCGCCGGTACCGCCGGACGACTCATTCCTTCACCCGCCCCGAAACGTCCCAAGCGCGGCCAGCCAGCGCGCAGCGCCAAGCCGAAAAACCCGGAGTGCGACCGGAGCGACCAGCACCAATTCAGCGTAAGGGAACGGACGGGAAATTCATAGAGAAAATGGACGCCACCCGATTGATTGCATTTTGTTAGCACTTTGGCAGGTTAAGGCAGGGACAGGCAAGGGAACGAAAGAGAAGTGACAAAGAGGCCGATTCCATTGTGGATACTGGCGATAGTGAGGATTTGCTTGTCATCATTGGGGGAAGTCGCAACCGGCCAAAACAGGCCAAATACAATAACAATAATTGATGTCTGCCGTCGAAAAGCGGCCAAAACAAAGCGTTTTAACCACGGATGGACACAAATAAACACGGATTTTTAACCACAAAGATCACAAAGAACACAAAGACCGAGACAGGATTTCAACCGCCACTTGTCGCGCCGAAGCTTGGGCGAAGGCGGAAGAACGCCAAGAACGCAAAGGTAGGGACGCACCGCCGGGGCGTCCGCAATCTTCTCCCTCACCCAACCGATCAGGGAAGAAATGTCACAATTCCAGGACTGATCCTTTCCTCTTTTAATTAAATTTAGATTTTGTTGTGAAGCGCCGCCGCCCGGATACCTGGTTGCGCCGTCTTGAAAATCTGCAAGTTCTTCTGGTTCGGCTGTTAATGCCCCCTGCTTCCCGTCGCAGTCATTGTTCCTGTTTGCCGGACTGGTTTGCAAACTTGCAAAGCCGTCTTGTTTGTCTGCAAAAACCCTTTGCAAGGTTGCAGAGATGTTTTGTTTGGGAGCAAAAACGTTTTTCTTGTTTGCAAATCCCTTTCGCTTAGGAACAAAACCCCTTTGCTTGTTTACAAAGACATTTTGCAACCAAGCAAAATCCTTTTGCTTGTTTTACACCGTTTCGCGTATGTGGCGATGTGGCACCACTATCCCGGGCAGTGCATCCTGCGTCGGTGCCATTGACGGCGCCATTGACGGTGCCGGTGCTGGTGCTGGTGTCGGAGTCAGTGGCGGCGCCGGTGACACCGAGGTTTGCAGGCGGTCCGGCTCGTTCAGCTTCAGGAGCAAGGCGGCACGGGCGGCGGCCTGGGCCGGATTGTCAGCCGCACGGGCGGAAATGAAACCCGCACCCAGAAGGATGCACAAACCCAAAACAATCCTGGTTTTGATGTGCTGGCTGTGTGTGTTGTCTTTCATAATTCATTCACTTTCATCATTTCCCTCTTCTGTAAAAAATTAACCGATGGTGTCCACAATTTCAGAAATAAGGGACAAATTGGAGTTTCTGAGGGGTGAATTGCGCCCGGTCAGGGGCGTAATGACGAAGAAAATCATCCAATGAATGACTAAGACTTTGCGATCTCTGCGATTCAATCCGCGTCCATCTGCGTCCATCTGCGGTTACGGCACCTCATCCGGCTTGCGCCACGTTGACTCGTTCATTCCCATTCGCTCGGCCCTCGCGGGCTTTCGGCTTCGCCAAACTCCTTTCGCCATTTCCCAAATGGCTTGAAGTCTTCCCATCTGGTGCGGAGAAGGGGATTATCGGCGGCCGGTTGGTGAATCCGTGTTCATCTGCGTGGTTAAAAATTAGGGCCTCTCCCGCATTGCGGAATTCGCCCTCCTAAAATTCTGCTGATTTGGCCTTGGGGATGCTCGCAAATGGGGGTGAAAATGGATAATTCCATGAAAATCAGAATCGCTTGGGGTTTGTGCGTCGTCTTGGGCGCGGGTTTTATTTCCGTCCGTGCCGCCGACACCGCGGCCCAAGCCGCCGCCCGTGTGGCTTTGGAACAAATGCTGAACCGTCCAGACGATCTGCCAACCCGGTCGCTGCCGGCAACGAACACATTTGCCCAAGCCGTGGTGAAACAACCCGTCACATCCGCCACCACCGTAACCGAGACGGTTCCCGCAAAAGCGGTGACTCCGCAAACCGACCCGGTGGCAACAACTCCGGTGGCTGCTCCGATGGCTGTCACACCGGCTGCTGGCGATCCCGTTGCTGTCAGACCTGCTGCGGTTGCTCCTCCCATGCCGTTCCTGCTGCTGTCGCTCCTGTTTTTATCGCTTCTGTTGATAGTGCTTCTGATAATGTTGGTCCTGCTGCTAAAGCTCCGGCAGTTGAAGCTCATGCTGCTGAACCATCCTGCTATCATGGCTTCAAGCGGGATTCGACGAACAGCGGCAAAAGCGGGTCCGTCAACTGAACGGCGAGAAAGTCGAATCAAAGGCTGAAGGCTCCCGCCTTCATTATTATTTCCGCGCGGCAAGTTTGGCATCAGAGTAGAAGCGACGCCGCGTCGCTTGGGAGTGGCGGCGACGCCCCCGTCGCCAAACTTCTGAAGGCAAACCATCTGGTGTAGTTGGAAGCATGCGCCGGGGGCAGCGCATCCACCTTCTGGCGACGAGGCGTCGCCGCTACTACCATTCGCACAGGCTTTCAACATGCGCCGCGGAACCGTCGCGGAGCCAGCCATCCAATTGTGATTGATCCTTGAGCTGCTGGCCGCGCCGGCGCGGCACGACGATGAACCGGCTGTTCATTTCCGGCAGCACGGTCATGTCGCTCCATAACTTCTCGAATTGCGCCACGGGATAAACGTCTTCCTGTCCGTGACCCCAGCGTTTCTTAACGTCCTTGAGCGTGATGTAGGTCGGCATCCTGGCCGCGAGCGCGCGCACGGCGTCGGCCACCTTGCCGGCGTCGGCCAGGTCGGCGCGCGTGAGCTGGAACACGGCGAGCAGCCGGTCCAGGTTGATCCAGCTCGTCATCGAGTTGTAATACGACAGCGCAAATTCCTCCTCTTCGCGCGGCATGGCCAGGCCTTCCACGATGCGCGGCTGGCCGTTCACACGCGCCAGCCCGCCGCCGCGATCCTCGATGCGCCGGGTGATGACTTCAAAGGAAAGTCCGCCGCCGAGCGTGATGTGCAATCCGAGCATCGCCGGGTCCACGTCCGCGCCCACGGTGTCAATGTTGTGCAGCATCAGGTGCTTCAGGTTGGGCCGCTGTTCCAGCAGACGCGCCAGCGTGCCGTTGCGGAGCAGGTTGGGAATCTCAAACCAGTGGCCGACCGGATGCAGGCACTGGAGCGGCACGTTGTCGGTGTAATCGCCCGCCTCGCCGGCCTGCTGCGCCCAGCCGATGAGCGCGTGGCGGAGACTGTCGCGCACCTTCTGCTGCTGTTCATCCAGCATTTGCTGCGGCATCTCCTCCCAAGAGAAACGCAAATCGCGCTCCATCGGAATGAGCCGCAAGCCGACCGTGCGGCCTTCGGACAAAACCAGCGGCCCGGAATAGCCGTAGAATTTTTCCCGTGCGAGAAACGCCTCGGTGGGCTGGTGCGAAATGTAGCTGGTGGTGATGACGTGCGGCAGCGGCACGCCGCCAATCCGGCTGATGCGACGGCTCTTGGCCAGATGCACTTCCAGGAAGGTGCGATGGCGTCCGCCGAATTTGCAGAAGGGATGCAGCGCCTTGACCGTGCCCGCGCCCTGCGTCCACCGGCTGCCCGCGCCGGCGGCCAGCGTGACCACGGCCACTTCGCCCGCCGCCAGCGCAGCCATGCCGGCTTCGAGATATTTCTTCGGCAGCTCGTGCGTGGCGTCGAAGACGTCGCCTTCGGTCACGTCCTGAATTTGCGTGCTGACCGACAGACGGTTTTGCGCCAGGCCGATGCGGCCCGATTTCAAATCCGCGCGGACCTGCTCGTGTTGCGCGCGGTCAAAGCCGTAGCGTTCGAGCAATGCCGGCAACGACTCGTCGCTGGTGTCATCGGTCTTCAAGCGCGGCAGCAGCCGATCAAAGAGCGTCTGCACCATGCCGCGCAGTTCGGGCTTGGACCGGCAGGCGGCGGCGAATTTGTCCATTTCCGCGCGGTGCAACGGCGGCAGGGCGCGGGCATCCTGCCGCAACAACGGCGGCATGATGAGCGCGTAATATCCCGGCGGCAACAGCGCGGACTTGCCATGCAACAAGTCCGCCCAGGTGCCTTTTTCGTTGATGGCAAAGTCATACACCACCGGCTCCATCGCGAACGGCAGGGAATATTCAAACTCGCGCTTGGTTTGCGTCATCACTTCCTGCAGCCGCGTCTGGCCCGCCGCTTTCTTCGCGGGATCAAAAATGAATCCCATGCCGCCGCCCGACATGCCGCCCAGCATCCAGAACCCGAGAAAATCCTTTCCAAAATCCGTCTTCACCCGGTTGATGATGGTTTCCGTGAACAAATTCGTGGCCCACGGGATGATGGTCTGGATGGGACCGAAGAAATTCCGCGTGGTCGCCGCGCCCAGGGCCGCAACGTCCTCGCGCTTAAGTCCGGCGAGGATTTCGTCCAGAATGGCGAGCATGCTGAGCCGCGCCTTCCATTCGGCTTCGGAACGCAACAGGTATTTCTCGCTGACCATTTCGAGGATCGGCCCAACGTTTTGCGCCATGCCGCCGTGCACGAGCACCAGGCTGTCCTGCAACTTCTGACGCAAGGCGGGCGAGGCGTCTTCGTGGGTGAGGATGCGATGCTGCGGCATGAGCCGTCCGCGGCTGACGCCAAATTCGGGGTCGCCCTCGGCGGCAAGCACGCCTTCGATCAATTTCATGCCCGGCCAGACGCCGCCGGAATCCTGCCAGCCGCCGCCCGAACCGCCGAGCCATTCGCCGAGGATGGCGCGCGCCAGCACGAGCCGGCGTTCGTCTTCCTGGAGCGAACCGTGGAGCGAACTGGCCTGGCCGGTCGCCCGCATGCACAGCGAAATCATCGAGGCCAGCAGGTTCGTGGAAACCGCGAGGCGCGAGCCTTTTGGAATGCCGTTGACGGAGCTGACGAGTTCCAGTCCCCTGCCCGGCCCGACGACGCGCGCCAGCAAATCGGCGAGGCTCTGGCCCGAACCTTCCACGCCGGGTGGAACGATGCCGCCGGCGATGACCGCCGCCTTGAGCAGGCCGAGATAGTCTTTGGCGAAATCGAACACGTCGGCCAGGTTCGTGATGTCGGCGGTGGCGCCGAGGTCCACGCTGGTCAGGCGCAGCACCGGTTCATCCAGCACGCGCAGATAGGTTTCGACCGGCGGCCGCGTGGCGGAATCGCGTCCATGCACGCCGAGGTCAATCGAGATGTTCAACACCTTCGCGCCCTCGGGATAATCCATGCCGAGAAAGAAAATGTCGCTCCAGCCGCAATGCGTCAGGTCCATGCGCACCGGGGTGCGTTCGCGCAGGATCGGGTAGGTGCCGTCCTCGTCGCTGCGCTTCAGCAGCTCGGGCCGGATGCGCAGCGGATGATCGGCGGGATGGCCCATGCGGAACATCCATTGATTGCCGCGCACCGAGCGCACGCTGCGGCGGACCTGGTCAGCCAGCGTTTGCAGAGCCAGCCGGTAATAGGCCACGGCCAGCGCGCTGGAAATCGGGTCGGACGGCCCATCCGCCGCCTGCGCCTTGAGAAAAGTGGCGACCGCCTCCTCGAACCGGCGTTGCAACAGATGCGTGTAACCAGAAAACGAAATCAGCGTCCGGGCGTGAACTCCCGGCTTCAACGGCAAATGAAACCGGTGGATCGCGTAAAGAAACAGCAGGGCGCGAACGCGTTCGTAAAGATTTTCGCTGCGATGCCGGAACGCCTCCAGTTCGGCGCACTCGGCCAGCAGTTCCGTCACCGACGCGGCGCGGCAGACGGCGTCAAGCGATTGGTTGCGCACCGCCGGGTCCGGCGACGTGATAAGTTGAACGAGTTTGCTGGCCATGCCTCAAATCAAATTAAAACAACTCCCTCGCCCCGCCCAAGCGGGGAGCAGGGCCGGGGAGAGGGGATTTTAATTTAGAAACAATTGGCCTCCTCACCCCGCCCCTCTCCTCCCTTGGAGGCGGAGAGGGAGAAATGAACATTTCGGGTGTCAAGCCACACCTCGCGAGGTCTGCGCCAGCAGTTCGACGAGCTGCGTCAGGACTTCGTCGCGGTCCTGGCCGTTGAGCGCCAGCGCCAGTTGCGCGGTGAGCAGGCCGTATTTGACGCCGATGTCGTAACGACGGCCCTGAAGTTCGCAGGCGAGATAACGTTCGCTGCCCGCCGTTTTCGCCAGCGCGTCGGAAAGGTGCGCGCCACCGCCCTGCCCCACCATGTCCTTCAAAATATCCATCACGCCCGGCGTCAAGGCGTGCATGCCGAAGAAGCAGAGGTAGTGGCCGGCGCGCAGACCGGGCACGATGAGTTTTTGTTCCGCCACGGTCGGCGTCGGTTTTTCGAGCACGCGATCCACCTGATAAAGACCGGCCTGGCCGACCAGCCGCCTGGCCCCAACCGCGCCGTAATGCGGCAGCAGGCTCTCGTGCGTGGGCTGCACCGCCGACACCGCACAGGCTTCCGCCGAGGCAATATCAATCAACTGCCGCGCGCAGGATTTCTGGCCATTGGCAACATAGAGATGGTCGCCGACCAACAGCAGGAACGGCTCGCTGCCGGTGAACGGATGAGCGCAAAGCACCGCGTGGCCGTAGCCGAGCGGCTTGGATTGCTCGATGAATTGAATGCGATTGACGTGCGGTCCGGCGGCGGCGGCAAACGCCGCTTGATCGCCCGGCGCAATCACCAGGCCGATTTCCTCGATGCCGGCGTGCAGGACTTCTTCCAGCAGGATGGTGAGGGCGGATTTGGACTGGCCGTCGCGGTCCACGAGCGATTGGAGCGGCAAACGGCGCTGGTCCCGGCCGGCGGCGGTAATGACAGCTTTGCGGATTTTCACGGTGGCGAAGCATAAGAAACCGATGCCCGCCATGCAAGTGAACTTGCCGAAGACTGAATGCTAAGTTCACTCCTCCTCGTCGTCGTTCTCGTCCCTTGGTGCGGCGAAGCGCAACGGAGACGGCTCGTCCTCGAAAACCTCAAAGAACGCAAAGTTTTTAACCACGATTACCGCGCCGAAATGGAATGACGGCGGAAACCGATCAGGGAAGAAATGTCACAATTCTAGGACTGACCCTTTCCTTTTTGATGTATATGGCAGATGGGGATTTTTGAGTGTTTACTAATCAAGCTCATTACCCGTTACAACTTGTCGCGCCGAAATCTGATGAAGGCGGAACCCGACTGGCATGGTGGAGCGATTCTGCGCTGGAACGACGCAACGAGCAAATGCTAAATTCTAAAGTTCCTGAAAAAACGCAGAGAATGCATTCCGATGTTCTGACTGCGCCCTGCTCCCGGCTTACTTCAGCTTTTAGCCTTCTTTTTACCATCCGTGTTCGTCCGTGGTTAAAAAAGTTTTCGCGTGGTTTGCGTTTTTCGCGGTTACGACACCTCATCCGGCTTGACTTTTATCACCCACCGGTTAATTAGCCGGATGCGCGTGGACGAGTTGAAAGAGAGGGTGGCCCAGATCCGCTGGCACCATTCCATCGACCTTGGATCGGGCGTGATCATACCCGGCCAGGACAACAGCGCCCGGAAACTGGCACGCCTCAAACTCCCCGCCAGCCTCGCCGGCAAAACCGTCCTCGATGTCGGCGCGTGGGACGGCTATTTCTCCTTTGATGCCGAGCGCCGAGGCGCCAAACGTGTGCTCGCCACCGATTCCTATTCTTGGAACGGCTCGCATGACTGGGGCGACAAACGCGGCTTTCTCCTCGCCCGGACCGCCCTGGCCTCAAAAGTCGAAGACTGCGACATCGATGTGCTGGACCTGTCACCGGACCGCATCGGCACCTTCGATGTCGTGCTGTTCCTGGGCGTGCTCTACCACATGAAGCACCCGCTGCTGGCGCTGGAACGCGTCGCCAGTGTCTGCCACGACATGGTCGTCCTCGAAACCGTGGTGGACATGTTGTTTTGCCGGCGCCCGGCCATGGCGTTTTATCCCCAAGACGAGCTGGGCCGCGACGCGACCAACTGGTGTGGCCCGAACCCCGCCGCCGTGCTGGGCATGCTCAGAACCGTCGGCTTCAAGCGCTGCGAGATTGTTTCCGGCCTCCGGCGCCCCCTGCCCTTTCGCCTCGCCAAGGCCGCCTACCTCAAATGGAAACGCAAGAACCAGTTCTGGAGCATGCTGCGCACCGACCGCATCGTAATCCACGCCTGGAAATAATCCAATCCGACCCCCGCCCTTCCATGTCAAACACCTTTTTTTAAAATACATATCATCATATCAAGATACGTTGATATTTAATTTGCATTGCAGAAGGCTTTTCGTTAGTTTGGGGACGGTTAATTTAACGACAGCCAATGCCGAACCGAATTGAACATCTGGAACGCCTGTTGCGCGAACGCATCGTCATCATTGACGGCGCGATGGGCACGATGATCCAGCAACGCAAGCTGGATGAGACGGCGTTTCGCGGCGCGCGTTTCGCGGATTGGCACGGCCGGGACCTCAAAGGCCTCAACGACCTGCTGAATGTCACCCGGCCGGCGGTCATCGAGGACATCCACCGCCTGTATCTCGAAGCCGGCGCGGACATCATCGAGACGAACACGTTCAACTCGCAATCCATCTCGCTGGCGGATTACGGGATGGAATCGCTGGCTTACGAACTGAGCAAGGCCGGCGCGGAATGCGCACGACGCGCGGCGGACAAGGTCGAAAAATCACAGCCCGGGCGCGTTTGTTTCGTCGCCGGCGCGATTGGCCCGACGACCAAGACATCGTCCATTTCGACGGACGTGAACAATCCCGGCGCGCGCGGCACGAATTACGACGAACTGGTGAAGGCCTATGGCGAGCAGATCAACGGTTTGCTCGACGGCGGCGCGGACGTGCTGCTGGTGGAAACGATTTTTGACACGCTCAACGCGCGGGCCGCGTTTTTCGCGATTCAGAAGATTTTTGATGAGCGGGGAATTGCGCCGTTGTACAGTAGGACAGGCGTCGCGCCTGTCTCTAACTTAAAGAAGACAAAATCGGAAAATGAAAATGGAGACAGGCGCGACGCCTGTCCTACGAAAATTGTTCCCATCCTCGCCTCGGTGACGTTCATCCAGGCGGGCAGCAATCGCGGCGTGACCGGGCAGACGGTTGAGGCATTCTGGAATTCCATTTCCAATGTTCCGCTCCTGAGCGTCGGCATGAACTGCGCGCTGGGGCCGAAGGAACTGCGCCCGCTGGTCGAGGAACTTTCCGGGCTCGCGCCGGTTTACGTCAGCGCGTATCCGAATGCCGGCCTGCCCAATCCCTTGCTCCCGACGGGTTTTCCGGAAACGCCGGAGACGCTCGCACCGCAGCTTCGCGAATGGGCGCAGAACGGCTGGCTCAACATCGTCGGTGGCTGTTGCGGCACCACGCCGCCGCATATCAAGGCTATTGCCGACGTGGTGCGCGGTTTGCCACCACGAAAGATTCCGTCGGTCGAACCTGCGTTGCGACTCAGTGGACTGGATGCATTGACGATTCGCGGGAATACAATTCAAGATACGTCCGCCCTCGCCCCGGCCCTCTCCCCCGGGGAAAGGGAGAATCGTCGTCAGTCAGTCGGCGAATCGGGCATCGCGGGCGATTCAAAGAACGCGTCCATCAATTTCATCAACATCGGCGAGCGCACCAACGTGGCCGGGTCGCCGAAGTTCGCCCAGCTCATCAAGGCCGGCGATTACGAGGCCGCGCTCACCGTCGCGCGCCAGCAGGTCGAGAACGGCGCGCAGGTCATTGACGTCTGCATGGACGAAGGAATGATTGATGGCGTCGCCGCGATGACGCGGTTTCTCAACCTCATCGCGTCCGAGCCGGACATCTGCAAAGTGCCGGTGATGGTGGACTCCTCGAAATGGGAGGTCATCGAGGCCGGCCTGAAATGCCTGCAAGGCAAGGGCATCGTAAATTCCATTTCGCTCAAGGAAGGCGAGGAAAAGTTTCTGCACCAGGCGAAGCTGGTCCGCCGCTACGGCGCGGCCGTGGTGGTGATGGCCTTTGATGAACGCGGCCAGGCGGATTCGTTTGAGCGGCGCACCGAAGTCTGCCGCCGCGCCTACGATTTGCTGGTCCAAAAAGTCGGTGTTCCGCCGCAGGACATTATTTTTGACCCGAACGTCCTCACCGTCGGCACCGGCATGGAGGAACACGCGAACTACGCCGTGGACTTCATCCGCGCGACGAAGTGGATCAAGGAAAACCTGCCGCACGCGAAGGTCAGCGGCGGCATCAGCAACGTCAGCTTCAGCTTTCGCGGCAACAACGCCGTGCGCGAGGCGATGCACAGCGCGTTTCTGTATCACGCCATCAAGGCCGGGCTCGACATGGGCATCGTCAACGCCGGCATGCTGGCGGTTTACGAGGAGGTGCCGAAGGATTTGCTCGCGCTGGTCGAGGACGTGTTGCTCAACCGCCGGCCCGACGCGACCGAGCGGCTGATCAAGTTTGCCGAGTCGGTGAAACAAAAGGGCAAGGCGGAGGTCGTCGAGGATGAATGGCGCAAGGGCACGATCGAAGAACGCCTCAGCCATGCGCTGGTCAAGGGCATCGTGGATTTCATTGACGCCGACATCGAGGAAGCCCGGCAGAAATATGGCAAGCCGCTGCTCGTCATCGAAGGCCCGCTCATGGCCGGGATGAACGTGGTCGGCGATTTGTTTGGTTCCGGGAAAATGTTCCTGCCGCAGGTGGTGAAGTCCGCCCGCGTGATGAAAAAGGCCGTGGCATATCTGCAACCGTTCATGGAAGCGGAAAAGAAAGCCGCCGGCGGTGTGCACAAAAACGCCGGAAAAGTTTTGATGGCCACCGTCAAGGGCGACGTGCATGACATCGGCAAGAATATTGTCGGCGTCGTGCTCAGCTGCAACAACTACGAGGTGATTGACCTCGGCGTGATGGTGCCGTGCGAGAAAATTTTGCAGGCCGCTCGCGAGCAGAACGTGGACATCATCGGCCTGAGCGGACTCATCACGCCGTCGCTCGACGAAATGGCACACGTGGCGCGCGAGATGGAACGCCAGGGCCTGAAATTGCCGCTGCTCATCGGCGGTGCCACCACGAGCAAGGCGCACACGGCGGTGAAGATTGCGCCGGGTTACGGCGAGCCGGTGGTCCACGTCCTGGACGCCTCGCGCGCCGTGCCGGTCGTCAGCAGTTTGATCAGCAAAGAGCAAAAGCCGGCATTCGCGGCGCAAATCCGCGAGGAATACGACCGCGTACGCGCCCAGCACGCCGGGAGTCAGGCAAAACTTTTGTCGCTCGAAGCCGCGCGCGCCAACGCGCCGAAGCTGAAGTTTGACGATTTGCCAAAACCGGAATTCACCGGAGTATGGGTTCTTTCTTCCGATGTAGTCGCGGACGTGAGTCCGCGCATTTCTCCATCCGGAATTGAGCCGGGAAAAGTCAGCGCCGACTCACGTCGGCGGCTACGGATCGAATTGAAAGACCTCGTCCCGTTCATTGACTGGTCGCCGTTTTTCCATACCTGGGAATTGCGGGGACGTTATCCGGCCATTTTGAACCACGAGAAACACGGCGAAGAGGCGCGCAAACTGTTTGCCGACGCGCAAAAGCTGCTGGAGGAGATCGTCGGCAAAAAATTGATTCAGTCGCGGGGTGTTTATGGTTTCTTCCCGGCGAACCGGGTGGGCGACGACGTGGAACTTTACACCGATGAATCGCGGGCGAAGGTGCTGACGACGTTTCTTTTTTTGCGCCAGCAAATTGAAAAGGGAGATGGCACGCCGAACTGGTGCCTGGCGGATTTTGTCAGTCCGAAACATCGAACATCGAACATCGAACATCCAACGTCGAATGATCATATTGGAGCGTTCGCCGTGACGAGCGGACACGGGCTGAAGGAACTGGTGGAAAAGTTCAAGGCGAACCATGATGATTACAACGCCATCATGGCCGAGGCGCTGGCCGACCGGCTGGCGGAGGCGTTTGCGGAATTTCTGCATAAACGCGTCCGCGAAGAATGGGGCTACGGCAAGGCTGAAAAACTGACCACCGAGGATTTGATCGGAGAAAAATATCGCGGCATCCGACCGGCGGCAGGCTACCCCGCCTGTCCCGACCACACCGAAAAGGAAACGCTTTGGAAGCTGCTCGACGTGGAGAAGAACGCCGGCATCAAGCTGACGGAAAGTTTTGCAATGTGGCCCGCCAGCAGCGTGAGCGGTTTGTATTTCGCCCACCCGGAATCAAAATATTTCGCCGTCGGCAAGCTTGGCCGCGATCAGTTGCTGGATTATCACGTCCGCAAAGGCATGACCTTGCAGGAAGCCGAACGCTGGCTCGGGCCGTATTTGAATTACGAACCGGGCGCGTCCGGGAGCCAGCCGGCGTGAGTTCGAGTTTACACTGTCTGTAGCACCAGCGTGATGGCGCGGTGAACGCGTTCCCAAATCGCCGTCTCCTCCTCCAGTTGCTTGCGCCCGGAGCGGGTCAGTGAATAATATTTCGCGCGCCGGTTGTTGTCGGACTTTCCCCATTCGGCCGCAATCCAGCCCTTTTCCTCCATGCGATAGAGGCACGGATAAAGGGAGCCTTCCTCCACCACCAGCACATCGTCCGAGCGTTGCTGGATGCGCTGGGCGATGGCGTAACCGTGCATCGGCCCGGCGTTGAGCGTTTTCAATATGAGCAAATCGAGCGTGCCCTGTAACAGTTCAGCTTTGGTCGCAGTCATAGTCTTTCCTAGATGTTCTAGGGAAGTTTATGCTGCATACCTAGATTGTCAAGGGGAAAGTGATTTCCGACCTGATTGCCGCCCGTTGGTGCGGGGGCAGTGCCAGATGCGCCGGTCACCAGCTACGACATCAGCGGACTTGTTTTTCCCCGGCGGAGGGTTAAAGTGTGGGTATGAAGCACGATGTTGTGCCGGTCCAGATTCGTGGAATCCTCCCCGCGCCCAGTGGTTGCGCGCTGTTTGTGGGCAATGATGACAAGGTTTTTGTCATCAACGTCGAGCCGCAAATGGGCGCGATCATCGGCATGTTTCTGCGCCAGACACCCAAGGAGCGTCCGCTGACTCACGACCTCATCAACCGGATTTTCCAGGGCTTCGGCATCAATGTCGAGCGCGTCATCATCACGGATTTGAAGAATTCCACCTACTTCGCGCGGCTCATTTTACAGCAGCAAAATGAACTGGCGCGGAAAATTGTCGAGGTGGACGCGCGCCCCAGCGATTGTCTCGCCATCGCCGCTGCGCAAAAGAAGCCGATTTTTGTCGCCTCCGAGCTTTTTGAACAAGTCGAGGACATGAGCGAGGTGCTGAACCGGATCAATGAAACCGGCAGCGAAGCTGAATAAAATGGCCGCCGTCAAGACTTCTCAGCCTGTGGCCCTCATTTGCGGCGACGACGAGTTTGCCGTCAAACAACGCGCCAAACAGCTCCATCATCAATGGTGTGATGAACTGGGCGGCATGGACCACGAAATCATCGAGGCCACTGTCTCCAACAGCGGCGAGGCGCTCACCGCGCTGGCCCGGTTGCGCGAAGCGCTGCAGACCCTCCCATTTTTTGGCTCCGGCAAGGTCATCTGGCTGCGCGACTGCAATTTTCTCGGCGACGAACGCGCCGCGTCGGCGCAGGCGGTCACCGGAACGCTGAACGATCTGGCCGAGGAACTTAAAAAATTCAAATGGTCGGGAGTCCGGCTGCTCATCAGCGCCGGCAAGGTGGACAAGCGCAAGACCTTTTTCAAAACCCTCGATAAAATCGGGACGGTCGAAACTTTTTCCGGCTGGTCGGTGGATGACCGCGATTGGGCGGAACGCGCGGAAATCGCGGCGCGCGCGGCCGTCCGCGAACGTCAAAAGGAAATTTCCGAGGAAGCGCTGGCCGAATTGGTCAATCGCGTCGGTCCCAATCCGCGCCAGCTTGACAACGAGGTTGAAAAACTGTGCTTGTTCACCGGCGAGCGGAAGAAAATCGAGTTTGCCGATGTTGCCGCCATTTGTACGCGGAACAAAACGGCGCGGGCATTTGCGCTGGGTGATGCTTTGGGCGACCGCGATCTGCCGCGTTTGCTCCGGCGGTTGGATGAGGAATTGTGGGGAGTTAAAACCGATTCGCACAAGTCCGAGATTGGTTTGCTTTACGGCTTGATTTCAAAAGTGCGCGCGATGTTGCTGCTGAAGGAGATGTTGCGCGAAGGCTGGATCAAACCGGAAATGGATTACAACCGGTTCAAGGCGCAACTGGAGCGCGTGCCGGCGGATAAACTGCCCGCGGACCGGAGATTTAATCCGCTGGCATTGAATCCGTATGTGCTTTACAAAGCGCTGCCGCAGGCGAAAAAATATACCCAGGGCGAATTGGTTCGCGCCATGGATTTGCTGCTGCGCTGCAACCAGCGGCTGGTGTCCAGCGGACTCGACGAAGCACTGGTAATGCAGGAAACACTCGTGCAGATTGTCCTGCCGCACGCGGTGGCGGCGTGAAAAGGCAAGACTGGTTATTAAAAAATGTCAACTTTAACTGCAAAATTGCTGGTGTTGGTCGGCAAGGATTTTGCCTGTGTGAAAATATCGGGTCGCGCCAATTTCTCATTCAGCCCCGATTTCAAGGTGCTGCTCGCCGGGCTGGCGCAGAAAGGCTACGGTCATTTCATTATTGATCTGTCGGAGTGTGTGCTCATGGATAGCACGTTTCTCGGCGTGCTGGCCGGGTTCGGATTAAAAATGAACCAGGCGGACGCATCCAATCAACGCGGCATTGAGCTGTTCAATCCGAACGCGCGCGTCACCGAGTTGCTGGAAAATCTGGGCGCGTTGCATCTTTTCAAAATCATCACCGGCGCGTTGCAATTGCCCGGCGACGTTGAGACCCACACGCCCGAATCCACCCATCCAACGCACGAGCAAATCACGCGCACCAGTCTCGAAGCGCACCAGACGCTCATGACCGTCAACCCGGACAACGTCGCGCGGTTCAAGGATGTGACCCAGTTTTTGGCCGAGGATTTGAAGACTTTGGAAAAAGGCATTTGAATTTGCGATAGGCGATTTACGCATCATTCCCCGATCACCGGCCATCGCGTAAATCGGAATAACGGTTTTCAAACGGACGCACCTGGACCTGGCGACAAACATAGTTGCATCGTTTCGGAAGGAACGCCGGATTTATCCGGCAGGGCGTTCAATAATCACACGGCCTTCTGCCGCATGAATGCGGCGTTCCGTCGCAGTGTCCAGTTGCGCCCGGGTCAAACCGTGGCTGGCGCAGGCGTTCCCAAGCCGGGCAGTTTCGGCGGCAAGGGTTTCGGCGGTGTTTCCGGCAGGGGCGTGCCGGCGGGCGCGCCTAAAACCGTTTCGCTTTGCGGCTTGGGCGGCGGTGGAGTGAACTTGCCGGTTTTGACAATTTCCTCGACCTGCGCGCGATCGAGCGTTTCATATTCGAGCAGCGCGCCGGCAATCAATTCCAGTTTGCTGCGATGGTTGAAGAGGATGTCCTGCGCGGTTTTGTAGCCTGCATCAATGATGTGCTTGATTTCCTCGTCAATTTCGCGCGCCGTGCTTTCGCTATAGACTTTCGGGCGCCCCATCTCACGTCCAAGGAAGACAAATTCATCGTCGCTGCCGTATTGCACCATGCCGACCTTGTCGCTCATGCCATACTGGCAAACCATCGCCCGCGCCATGTTCGTGGCCTGCTGAATATCCATCGCCGCACCGGTCGAAATATCGCCGGACATGATTTCCTCGGCAATGCGTCCGCCCATGGTCACCGCAATATCATCCAGCATTTCCTTCCGGCGGCGGCTCAAAATGTCCTTCTCCGGCAACTGCATCGTCGAACCCAGCGACTGCCCGCGCGGAATGATCGTGACCTTGTGCAGCGGATGCGTGTGTTCGAGCATCACGTTCACCAGCGCATGGCCGGCTTCATGCCAGGCGGTGTTTTTCTTTTCCTCGTCCGTCATGGCCAGGCTGCGGCGCTCGCGTCCCCACCGGACTTTGTCGCGCGCTTCCTCCAATTCCTCCATGCCCACGCCTTTTTTGTTCAGCCGTGCGGCAAGCAAGGCGGCTTCGTTTAACAAATTCGCCAGTTCCGCCCCGGAATAACCCGGTGTGCCGCGCGCGATGATGGACAAATCCACGTTCGGCATGAGTTTCACGTTTTTGGCGTGGACCTTCAAAATTCCCTCGCGCCCGCGCACGTCGGGCAGATTGACGACGACCTGCCGGTCGAAACGCCCCGGACGCATCAGTGCCGGGTCCAGCACGTCCGGCCGGTTGGTCGCGGCGATGATGATGATGCCTTCCTGCGTGTCGAAGCCGTCCATTTCCACGAGCAACGCGTTGAGCGTTTGCTCGCGTTCGTCGTTGCCACCGCCCAGGCCGTGGCCGCGGCTGCGCCCGACGGCGTCAATTTCATCAATGAAAACAAGGCACGGCGTGGTGCGGCGCGCCTGCTCAAACATGTCGCGCACACGGCTGGCACCGACGCCGACGAACATTTCGACGAAGTCCGAGCCGCTGATGCTGAAGAACGAAGCGTCCGCTTCGCCCGCGATGGCCTTGGCCAGAAGCGTTTTGCCCGTGCCGGGCGGCCCGACCATCAACACGCCTTTGGGAATCCGTCCGCCCAGCCGCTGGAATTTTTTCGGGTCCTTCAAAAATTCGACGAGTTCGGAAACTTCCTCAATGGCCTCTTCAATGCCCGCCACGTCTTTGAACATGGTTTTGTTCCGTTCCTTCGCGAGCATCTTCGCCTTGCTTTTGCCGAAGCTCAATGCACCCTTGCCAGCCATTTTGATCTGGCGGATGAAGAAAAACCAAAACAAAACCCCAATCAGCAAAAACGGCGCGACGGTCCAGATCATGTTCAACAACATCGGGTTGGTCTCGCTCACTTCCAGCTTGCCCGCCGGCGGCAACAATTCGTCTTGCATCTTTTCCGTGAGCTTGGCCTTGGTGGTAAAAGAAATCAAAACGGGCTTGCCGTTTTCTTTCACGATGGTTCCGTCCTTCTCGGTCTTGTAATAGGAACCGACAATTTCAGTAAGGTTTCCCGACTGAAGGTTGTAATTGATGGTCGCCCCTGGTGCGATCTGATTTGTTTCATACTTCTGAAAAAAATCGGCCTGCGACAGCGTCGAACTTTGTGTACCCATGCGGTTGTGAAGCAGCATCAACGCCATGATGCTGCCGATGATGGCAATCCACATGAGCAACGTCCCCGACGGCACTTTCAAACCGCCCGGCGGCTTTTTAGGATCATCACCGTTTTTTTTATTTTGATCTTCGTCGAACATCATTTTCCCCATTTAGGTAGGCCATAATACCATGTCATTACCCCTTTCGCAATGAGCTTATTCAGCTATAATTGTGCCAATGCAAATCGGTGCGTTGACGCTTCAATCCAACCTGTTTCTCTCGCCGCTGGCGGGTTATACCAACCTGCCCTTCCGGCTCGTCGTGCGCGAAATCGGCGGGGTCGGCCTTTGCACCACCGACCTCGTCAACGCCCGCTCGCTTTTGGAAAAAAACAAGAATGCTTTCAAGTTGATTGAAACCCGTCCGGCGGACTCGCCCCTGGCCGTGCAACTCTTCGGCTCCGGGCCCGAAGAAATGCGCGATGCGGCGGCCAAACTCGAATCGCTCGGCTTCGCGTCCGTGGACATCAACATGGGCTGCCCCGTCCGCAAGGTCTGCAACGTCGGTGGCGGCTCGGCCATGATGAGCGAACTCGCCAAAACCGCCGCGCTCGTCCGCGGCATGGTCAACGCCGTGAAAATTCCCGTCACCGCCAAGATGCGGCTTGGCTGGGATGATGAAAACCTGACCGCGCCGGACCTCGCGCGCGCGCTCGAAGACGCCGGTATCGCCGCGATTTTTATTCATGGCCGGACGCGCCAACAGGGTTTCGGCGGCACGGTGAATCTGGCCGGTATTCGCGCCGTCGTGCAGGCCGTGAAGCACATTCCCGTCATCGGCAACGGCGACGTGACCACGCCGGAGGCCGCGAAGAAGATGTTCGATGAAACCGGCTGCGCGGGCGTGAGCATCGGGCGCGGCGCGTTTTACAATCCTTGGATTTTCCAGCACACGCTGGATTATTTACGTGTAGCGCGGCTGTGGTCGCAGACCCAGCCGCAGCACATTGGAAACGGCGGAGGTGCTGCGGCTGGTGCTCCGCACACAGCCGCGCTCCCATCCGACAGTTTCCGTCCCCCCGAACCCACCTTTGCCGAGCGGGTTCGGGTGATGTGCCGGCATCTGGATTTGATGATTGAAGTTTTTGGCGAGGAACACGGCTGCCGGATGTTCCGAAAGGTTGCGCCGTGGTACGCCAAGCGATTCGGCCCGTGCCACGAATTCAACAAACGCGTCGTGCAGGTTTCCACCCGGGCTGGATTCCACGAGGTTCTGGAAAATTACATCCGCTGGCGGCAGCAATTTCTCGACAGCAACGGTGAATTGCAGCCACGCTTCCGCCCGCCGCCGCTGGTCGCATCCTTCATGCGCGCATCGGAACCCGCTTCGACAACACGCGAACACATTCCCGTGCCGAAAGGGCCAGTGGAGGTTTGGTAATTCCATGAATGGCACATGTAAACTTTGTGGTCGAATCGGCATCTTAAAGGAATCGCACATCATCCCTGATTTTTATATTCGCGGTTTAGAGCACAAACAGGCCACGGGAGCGCAGGGTATCGCACAGCCATTTTCTATTTCCCGCCGTTTCTGAGTTCGTGACCTCAAAGCAGGGAATCAATACGCTACAAGGCTGAGGGGCGGGCATGGTGGAGGGAGCCCGCAGGGCGACCGGAACCATGCCCGCCCCTGGCGGCTCAAAA
>Ga0224557_1000415_pt1 | contig 47887 bp, 38 predicted proteins | sample 714S31014metaG_FD_180677 | JGI IMG/M metagenome (GOLD analysis project Ga0224557, IMG submission 180677) | Peat soil microbial communities from Stordalen Mire, Sweden - 717 S3 10-14 | ecosystem: Environmental > Terrestrial > Soil > Wetlands > Peat | place: Sweden: Norrbotten County, Stordalen...
GGTGCGGGCGATGCCCGTTGTAGTGGCGGGCGTAGCTGCGCAGGATGCGCTCGAGGTGGGCTTCGTTCACGACCAGCAGGTGGTCGAGGCACTCCGATCTGACGGTGCGCACGAACCGTTCGGCGAAGGCGTTCGCGTTCGGGGTCCGGAATGGTGTCCGGAGGATCTCGGCGCCCTCGGCCTTGAACACATTGTCGAAGCTCGCCACGTACTTGGTGTCTCGGTCGCGGACCAGGAACCTGGAGGTGATCTCTGCGTCGGCGAGGTCACCGGTGACGTTCCTGGCCTGTTGGGTGACCCACGGTGCATTGGGATGAGCGGTCACCCCGTTGATCCAGACTCTCCGACGTCCGAGTTCGATGAAGAACAGGACATAGAGGCGTTTGAGCAGGACGGTGTCGACATGGAAGAAGTCCGTGGCCACGACGCCCGACGCCTGAGAGCGCAGGAACTCACGCCAGAGGGGACCACTGCGTCGGGGAGCAGGGCCGAGCCAGTGGTCCTTCATGATCTTGGCGATGGTGCTCGCCGCCAGGCGCACACCGAGCTTGCCCAGCTCACCCTGGATGCGCCGGTAGCCCCACCTCTCATTCTCCTTCGCCAGGCGAACGACGAGGGCCGTCGTGTCGTCGTCGACGGGCGGGCGACCCGGTGAGCGATGGGGGTACGTCCAGCGTCTCGTGACCAGCCGGCGGTGCCAGGACAGCAGGGTGGCGGGCGTCACACCGAAGGTTGCCCAGGACGAGCGCGGAAGGAATCGACTGAGGGCGGCCAGGAGCGCGCGATCGGCGGGCTTGTAGGCGGGACGCCCCATCTGGCGCCGAAGAACTTCTACTTCATGGCGCAGGGCGAGGAGCTCGGCCTCCTTGGAGCCCCCGCGGCGAAAGAGTAGGAGGACCAACTCGAGCAACTGACGCAAGCCAAGGTAGACGAAGGCCCACAGCTGACCTCTGGCCCGGCGTCGTCGCATCGGGATGACGGTAGCCGCCGTGGTCGACGCCCTGCACAGAGTCCCTGGTCGAGGGGGTGATCGGGTTTTCGGACATTACGGCCTGTGGCGCAAGCCGGACAGGGCAACCCAACTGGTCCGAAAGCATCCCACTTGTGGAGTAGGAGACCGAGCGTCCCTACAACCGCGGCGGGGAAGCACCGGGGCCGACTCTTGATGCCAAGGTGGCGAGATCGAGACTCGCACGGTCCACCACGGACAGCTCGATGGGGACATGGGGAAGGTCGCATCGACCTTGAAGTGGTCGCGCCACCGCGCCCCTGCAGCACATGAGCGAAGCCCCCATACGCTCGTCTCACGACTACAAGAGGGGCAACGCGGGCCGGACGCCACAGGTCGGGCAGTGCGCTCGACCTGTGGCGTCCGTGGTACCGCATCAATTCCAACCAGCGGTGCGGCGGCGCCTCCGGAATCCTTGGCCGCCGCACCGCTGGGCTGCCTACAGGGCGACGATGCCCTCCCCACCGGCAGCGCCGGCGACGGTCACGGATCCGATTGCGCTGAGGGTTCCGTTGGCATTGACCTGGAACTCGTCGACGATCCCGTTCTTCCCGGTCTGGACGTAGAGGAACTGCCCGTCGGTCGAAGCCGAGGCGTCAACCGTTCCCGGGTCGGTGTCGGTAGCCCCGAGGAGGGTCAGCTGGCCGTTGGGAGCCGACTGGTAACCGCTCACATTTGCGCTTCCGGCGTTGGAGGCATAGAAGAACCCTTGAGCAGGCGTGACCCAGCAGGTTGCCGCATAGCCGGTCCCGACGGAGTTGATGAGGCTCACGGTCCCATCGAAGTTGAGCGTGAACGTAGCCAGTGCGTTCGTTCCCGCCTCGGCAATGACGAGGTGGCCTGCCTGGTCGAACGTGATGGCGAAGGGCACCGTTCCGGGCTCAGAGTTCGCAACCGGGGAAGCAGACAGCTGCCCGAAGAAGCCCACACGAAACACGTCGATGTCGTTGCCATTGGCCTTGGTCGTCACGATCAGCCTGGAACCGTCGGGTGAGAACGCGACCTGACCGGGAGTGTTGACGAACTGTGGCGCTGCCGACGGGTCCAGGCCCAGGGCCCTGTTCGATCCCGGGAGCGCGAACAGGCGGCCGAAGAACGAGACGTACTCCTGGACCGACCCACCATTCTCGGCATTGAGGACCGAGACGAGGTTGCCGTGCACGGCCACGCTCACCGGGAAGGTGCCGCCCGAGTTCACCACCTGGCGCAGCGTCAGCCGGTCACCCCGGACCGAGAACACCGAGACGGTGTTGCTTCCGGCGTTCACGGCATACAGAAGGGAATTGCCCCGGTCGAAGGTCAGCGAGCCCTGAGAAGCCAGATGGTCCACGACGGACCCACTGAGGACCCCGCCCAACCCACCGGTGTTGTAGGTGTTCGCCAGGGTGAGGGTGCCGTTGTCCATGCGGTCGTAGGCGACGATCTGGTTGCCGGCGACGTTGTCGGTCTGGACGAAGACGACGTGATCGGCGCCCTCCCCCAGATGCGTCTCGCCTTGGTAACCATCAGCGCCGGCGGCACCAGCACCGCTCAGCGCGGCCAGTCCACCCACCGCTGCAGCGGCGACAGATAGTCGAAGGGCACGGGCAGTGGACCGTTTCATGGGTGTGATCTCCTTGGTCGTTCTCTGCATGGGGGACGTCCCCACCTGTTACGTCTTCCAAACAGCGGGACCGTTACGCAGGTGCCGCATCAACTCCCGCCGCCCGTGGCCGTGTGACCGGCCGGGCCGGCCGTGGAGAGGGCGCGGGAGGGGTCGTTCGGCACACGCCGAGTTCCTCACGTTCGAACGAGTCGAGATCGCCAATCGCCGATCGCCGATCGCCGATGTGCCCGTGACTGGGTTCCGCCGAATTCGATCAATGGCGTGAGGTCCACGTCCAACGACGTCAGATCAACGTATCGGGTCGATCCGCGTCGCCGACCTTGCGCCAAGGTGGGAAGGGCGCGGGACCGGGCCACCCGTGCGGCCCACGGCCGCCGGCGCCGATCAGCTGCTGGTGACGCTCCGCCGCTCGATCGAGGCGAATCGCTTCTCCCCATCGGGATTGATACCCCAGCTCCAGATCACCTCGGGCTCTATCCGGATGCGCTGCCTGCCTTCGTGCTCCTCGATCGTGGCCGAGCCACGGACTTTCACCCCGCGCGGGCTCCACGGGTTCACCGAGGCGAGGTCGTCGATGACGATGGTGGCTCGTGGATTCTCGCTCAGATGCCTGAAGCGGACTGTCTTGGTCAGGTCCAGCCCGCCGCTGACGATTGCGTCACCGTCCAGCCCGAACCCGACCGCGGACACGTCGGGCAGGCCCGACGCCGACGCCGTGGCCAGCCGCGCCAGGCGCTGCGATTGCAGGTACTCGACCTCGAGGTCGGTGAACACACCCATGGAACTCCCCTGCTCCGCGCTCTGGACCCCGCTGTGGGCCGTTGCTCCTTGCCGTCGGGCGACCGACGCACCGTTTGCTCTGCCACCTGCAGGTTAGCGACCATCCCCGAGCGTCCGTCCGCCAATGATGTCGCCTTCACGTGACACCGTCCGCGAGCCCCTCGAGCCCGACGCAATCCGAGGTCCGGAGCGCCTCTGCGTGTTCGACAGTGCGCTGTCTGTCGCCGACCGCCGAAGTTCTCAGGGTTCTGCTGCATCCAATACTGGTACGCCTCCGCACTGTTACCGGTCGCCGTCCGGCGGCAGGCGCGGACGATCGCCCGTTGCACGACAAAGGAGGCTCCCTATGAAGACCCGATTCTTGGGCCTGGTCGGGGCCGCTGCACTGGCTGCCGGGCTCGCCCTCACCAGCGCAACGGCCACCGCCGGCGCAGACGCATGGCAACATCAGGGCAACACGCCTGCGGCTTGGCAGGGCGACCACGGTCGGTCGGCGCCCACGGCTGACCTCAGCCTCGTCCACGGCGTCCCCGCACTCAACGTCGACATCTACGTGGTCAAGAACCTGTTCTCCTACAAGGAGTTCAAGAACGTGCAGACCGGCACCGCCGCCGACGTGTCCACCGACTATCCAGGTTGGGTCACGCCCGCTTTCTACGTGGTCGACGTGGTCCCCACCGGCGGCCAGGCCCGCGTGACCGTTCGCCATCTGGCGGTCGCCCCCACGGTCGGCGTCTATGCCGACAGCACAGTGGCCATCACGCCCGCCTTCTCCAATGGACAGACCGCAACCGCGGCCGTCCCGGCGGGCAGCTACCACGTGACCGTGACCGCACCGAACACCCCCGGCACCGTGTTGGCCGATCTGGGTAGTGTCACCCTGCCGGCGGACACCAATGCGCTGGCGTTCGCCATCGGCATCTACCCGTCGAGCTTCGAGGTGGTGCCCTGGCAGTGCCGACTGCTCACTGAGCACACCTTCTGCCAGCAGCTCTCCGAGCTCAGATTCAACCTACGACTGCACCCAGCCCTTTCGGGCTGGGTGCAGTCGTTTCGGGGCCGCCAATCGTCGTTCCTCCCCCGGTCGCTCCGCGCCTCACGGTGACCCTCGACCACCCTTGTCCGTCAATGCCAACACGGCATCATCGATCTGCGGCCGACCCAGCTCCGCTCGCATCTTCGGAGCGACAGCGCGGCTCGACTTCACGCTCTCGGAGGGGGGAATCCGATCGGCCCGAGTGCCTTCGGACCGATTCGGGTGGAGATGTGACCATTGCCTCTATCGCCATGACAATTCGCACCTGCACACTGCATGTGGAGGCCCGCCGGTTTCCGGTGTGATCGGCATCTTTGGATACCGGTGCGAGGAGCGCTTCATGGCCGACGCGGAGTCAGGATCCGGGGTGACCGACCGAGATTGGCTCGCCCATCTGCCTGTCGGCGCCAAGGCAACCCGGCCATCCCTTCGGAAAGATCGCCCTAACGCTCGCTGGAACGGACCCACCGCTCCCCGAGGGGGCGGTGGCCCGGTACCACCGGTTCAGTCTCGAGGTCCTCGACGGGGCGCGGTTCGCCGCACCGATCCGCAGGTGGTGAGCCCGTGCATTTGAACCAACCTGGCACAGGGGGTGCCGGCCGGAGCGGGAGTGCCGGACGACCGGATACCGGTGTCCGCTGGATCCAGGCGCTCTCCGTGGCAACGGCGGTGGCGACCTACTTCCTCATCGTTCTCGGGAGCACCGTCCGTGTGACCGAATCGGGAATGGGCTGCCCAGGGTGGCCGCTGTGTTCCGGGCAGGTCGGTCCCATCGACCGGTTCCATCCGTTGATGGAGCAGTCGCACCGCTATCTGGCGTCCCTCGTGACCATCTTGGTCCTGGCCCTCGCCGTCCTCGCCTGGCGAACAGGCACCAGGACTCGTCACGTGAGGGTTCCGGCACTGGTGTCCGTCGGGGTGATCGCGGTCCAGGTGGTGCTCGGTGCCGTCACGGTCATCACCCACAACGCACCGGCCACCGTCGCCCTTCACCTCGCCGTCGCCCTGCTGTTCCTCGGGTGCGTGACGGTCACCGCGGTCGCGTCCTTCATCGAGCCCGAGGAGTCGTGGTCACTGCTCCACCGACCGGGCCCTCTCGCTTGGGTGGCTGTCGCCGGGCTGTTCCTCGTGATCGTCTCCGGCTCGTTGGTGGTCGACGGGGGGGCACAAGCGGCGTGCGAGTCGTTTCCGCTGTGCACCGGCAGCAGTGCATCGGGGGGACTGATCGCCCTCCAACTCGCCCATCGCTCGATGGTCCTGATCGGCGGGACGCTCGTCGTCGTCTACCTCGTGACGCTCCTGCGAAAGGAAGGCGCCCTCGACGCCAAGCAGGTCCTCGCCCTGATCGGGCTGGTACTCCTGGGGGCGCAGGTCACTGTAGGCATCTTCAACGCACTGCTCGGTGCGCCGGAGGGTGTGGCGGATCTGCACCTCGCCCTGGCCTCGGCGCTTTGGGCCGTCGTCGCCGCCGTTGTCGCCCTGGACTCGGTTGTCAGGAGGGGCGACGCTGCCCTCGGTGGTGCCAGCGGCACCGAGGGGACGACCTCGGAGCCCGACAGGCTCCGTTCCACCGCCGAACACCTCGGCTGAGGGGCCCCTCGGGCTCCGACCGACGAGAAATGGCCCCGAGCATCGAGGCGAGCGGTCTCGGGCATCGAGGCGGTGGCCTCGAACCCCGAACCCGGCCGACCTCCCCGGCCGCTCGACGCCCAGGGGCGGCGGTCGATCCTCGCTCAAGGCGATGAGGGGAATGGTCGACAACAGAGATGCGGGCCGAGAGGCAGGCTGATCGCGTGCGAGGCCTCCCGTCCATCGACAGGAGTGGAAGGGGCAGCGAATGGTGGTGCGATACGGCGGGCGTGCTGCCGATGCATCGACCGCCGCCACGCGTGACCTCCTGACCGCGCGCGTTCCCCCCGTCTCTCGGAGGGCTCGGGCCATCGCACTTGTCGCTGCAGTCCTGACCGCCACCGCTGCGACCCTGTGCCCGGCGGCCCACGCTGGCGCAGCCACAATGCACCTGACCGTCGCCCATGCACCGACAGCCTTCGCCCAGAGCCAATCGGCACTGGATCGCTGGCACACTTCTCCGATGGTCATAGCGAATTCCCAGACCCCGACTGCTGTGGATGCGCATGGAACGAGCTACCTCCGTTCCGTGAATTGGGCCGGGTATGTCGTTTCGGACGGGACCGGATCGTTCCGTTCTGCCCAGGCATCCTTCGTCGTCCCCAAGCTGTTGTCCTGTGGTCCCTCCGAGGACTCGGACAGCTCGTACTGGGCGGGACTGGATGGCGCGGGATCGCAGACGGTGGAACAAGAAGGGGTCGACTCGGCCTGTCGGAACGGAGCCGTGTACTACATCCCGTGGTATGAGATGTACCCGGCGGACGCGGTGGAGTACGCCAACATGGTGGTCAGAGGCGGCGACTCCATCGTCGCAACCACCACTTACGAGAGTGGTGGCCGCTACGTCCTGAATGTCGCTGACTCGACGAACCGCACCAGTGCGACGGCGACGATGACGGTTCCCGGATTGGAGAACATCTCGGCGGAATGCATCGCCGAGGACCCCGGCATGGCGCCACAGGCTCCGTATGCCACCTACGGATCCGTCACGTTCTCCGGCTGCATGGTGAATGGCGTGCCCATCGGCACGCTCTCGCCCGACGCCATTGACATGGTCAACTCGCAGGGCGAAGTCGACGCCAGTACCACGACCCTGACCGACAACACGTCGTTCACGGTCACCCAGGTCACTCCGGCTCCCATGCCCACGCCGCCGACGCCCACGCCGCCCGTCCCCGTCGTCTCCTTCCTCCTTCCGGCAGTGGGCATGGCTTCCACGCCATCGGGCAGCGGCTACTGGCTGACCAACGGGCAAGGGGCGGTTTCGGCTCATGGCGATGCCCAGTACCACGGGTCCATGGCCACCGTTGTGCTCAACTCACCCATCGCCCACATCGTCTCCACCAGCGACGGCAATGGCTACTGGCTCGTGGCCGCCGACGGAGGAACCTTCGCGTTCGGTGATGCAGGCTTCTACGGGTCCATGGCCGGGCAGCATCTGAATGCCCCGGTGGTGGACATGGCCCCCACCGCTGACGATCGGGGCTACTGGCTGGTGGCTTCTGACGGTGGGATCTTCGCCTTCGGAGATGCGGCATTCCACGGCTCGATGGGCGGTATGCCGATCAACAGGCCGGTAATCGGTATCAGCAGTGACAACCAGACCGGTGGGTACTGGGAGGTGGCCTCCGATGGTGGGGTCTTCTCGTTCGATGCCCCTTTCCACGGTTCCACCGGTGCGCTCAGCCTGAATCGGCCCATCGTTTCGATGGCGTCGGCAGCTGACGGTTCGGGCTACTGGTTCGTGGCCTCGGACGGGGGGATCTTCGCCTTCGACGTGCCCTTTTACGGCTCCGAGGGCGCGCACCCGATCCCGGCACCCGTCGTCGGTATGGCGGGGGACGCGAGCACGGGCGGCTATTGGATGGTCGGGGGAGACGGAACGGTCTACGGCTTCAACGCTCCCGATCTGGGATCTGGTTGATCCCGCGGGGAACCCTCTGATCCCGTCGAGTGCCGTCGATCCGCCGGCCTGCTGACCTTCCGGCACCTCCGGCCCCAATCAGGAGGCGGACATGCCGATACCTGAGAGTAGGCACAGGTGCAGCTCAGGTGTGGGCTACTCCGCCCATCGCTGGCGGAATTGGGAAGATCGAACATGCAGCTTCGAACCCATGGGCGTCGATGTGGTTCAGGGTCCACGGGCCTTGCCGGGGCGCCCTTCCCATCGGCTTGCTGCCACCGTCCCCGGACACCACGACGACGGCACAAGGGGCCACCGTGGCTCTGTTCAGCGGCCTCAGCAATGGAACGTCCTTCTCCATGACGAGGGAGTTGCCGGCTCCTCCCACGACACCCCGACACCCCCGGGGCCGACTGAGCCGCTCGACGCTCCGGACCGCTCCACTCCCGCTGGCGACGAGATGCAGACCCCTCGCCCCTTCCCACCTGGGATTTCTCCATCTGCCCTCGATCCACCCGGGTGACCATCGGGCAGGCGCCGTCCCGTGCCCACCAGCCACACTGGGCCGCATGGTGGGGTCCGTCGGTCACCGCCCTTGGCGAGCCGCCAACTTTTCTCGAATTTCTTCTAAAGGTGGGGCCGTCTCGTGCCGATAAGGCAAGTGGACTGGACCGCAGGCGGCTGTGGTGGTCGCTCCGACAGGCCCGATCCGAGGCGATCGCACTCCGTGGCCGATGGCGGGCAGCGACGGCCGGGAACGGTCACGGTCGGTCCCCCGCACCGGGCCGGACCCTCGAGTGGGGCGGTGGGTGCGCATCATCCTTCGCCGTGCGGTTGCCCCAGCGGGGCGCAACTACTCGGGCCAACGCTCGCCAACCCAGGATCTCCAGCCCCAGGAACCCCAACGCCACCGCCACGAAGGCGACGGCGGTGCCCTGGCCGGCCGCCACCCGCACCAGCATGCCGACGGCAACAGTGGACAGCCAGACGACGATGCCCGTGGGGACGATATCCATCGGCCGCAACCAGGCTCGCGCCACGGCCCAGCCGACCGCGGCCCCGACCAGGAATGGCCAGGACGTACCGGCCACGCCGTCGAGGCTCAGTCCCTCGGTGTGGGACGACCGACCGATGACCACGAAGACGATGATGCAGGCGGCGTCGAGGGCCCCTGCGCGCACGCGCTGCATGCGGCCCGATCGTACCGGGGACCGGGGACGACGGTGCCGTGTTCCCTAATCGCGCAGGGCGGGGTGGTACTTGGCCAGCATCGGGACGAGGACGCTTCGGGGCGAGAGCCAGCCGGCAACCGCAGAGGCCCGATTGGCCATGCCGGGGATGACCACAGCTCGATTGGCGTCCATCCCGTCGACAGCGGCCTTGGCCACAGCGCCCACCGGCAACCACATGAATCGGGGCATCGCCCCCGAGGCTTCGGCGTCGCTGATCCCTGCGGCGGCGGCAAAGCCCGTCTCCACCGGTCCGGGGCAGAGAATGGTCACCGTCACGCCGCTGGGCCGCAACTCCCCCCGAATGGCATGGCTGTACGAGAGCACGAAGGCCTTGCTGGCTGCGTAGCCGGCCTGTCCGGGAAGCGGTTGGAAGGCGGCGGTCGACGCCACATTGAGGACTGCCCCGCTCCGGCGCTCGACCATCCCCGGGAGGAAGAGCGAACACAGGTGCACCACCGCCTCGACATTGGTCCGGACCATGGCGACCTCGCCGGCGGGGTCCGAACGGGACACCGGGCCCATGGTGGAGAACCCCGCGTCGTTGACGAGCACATTGACCTTCAGCCCCCGGCCCTCGAGCTCGGTGGCGATCGCCGTGCGTGAGGGCTCATCGGTCAGATCGGCCACGATGGCCTCGGCCCGGACCCCGTGGGTCGAACCGAGCTCCTCGGCCAACGTCTTGAGCTTGGCCTCACTACGCGCCACCAGTGTCACCCCCAGCCCACGCCCAGCCAGCAGTCTTGCGATCTCCTCCCCGATGCCGGACGAGGCTCCGGTCACGAGGCAGGTGCGGTCAGGGTCGGGGGCAGGAAGCGTCATGCCCACAGCGTAGGTCGGGTGTCCCGCCCCGGTTCCGCGCCCCGCCCCGGTTCCACGCCCCGCCTGGGTCCCGCGCCCCGGCGCACCTGGCCCGCCGGAAGCTCAGTGCCGGTGGGTGGTGGCGTAGATGGCTCGGGCCCGAAAGCGAAGGGGCCGTTCCTCCAGCTCTTCGAGATAGTGGGCCACCCATCCGGCCACCCGCGCCACCGTGAAGAGGACCTGGCCGGCATCGGGCGGCATCCCCGTGGCCCACGCCATGGCGGCCAATCCGAGATCGACATTGGGTGGCGGGATGGTGTGTTCGGCGGCGAGCTCGAGCAGCGACCCGATCAGCTCGGCATCCTCGGGGCGGGCCACTTCGTCGAAGAGGTCGAGCAGGACCGTGCACCGCGGATCTCCGTCCTTGTAGACGGTGTGGCCGAAACCGGGGAGCAGCCCCTGCCACCGGAGGGTGTCGTTCAGGGCTCGCTCGACCCCCAGCCGCCGGACATCGACCAGCAGGGAGTAGGCCAGCTGGCTGGCACCTCCGTGGAGCGGGCCGGCGATGGGCTTCGGTCACCGCGTCTACAAGACCGACGACCCGCGCTCGCGCTTCCTCCGTGAGATGGCCGCCTCGCTCGGCGGCCCCTTGGTCGAGTTCGCCCAGCAGGTCGAGCAGACCACCCTCGACGTGCTCGCCGAGTTGAAGCCCGGGCGCCGGCTCTACACCAACGTCGAGTTCTTCGCCGGAGTGGTCATGCACTCCTGCAGGATCCCTCGCGATATGTTCACGCCCACCTTCGCCTCCGGCCGGATCATCGGCTGGTCCGCTCACGTGATGGAACAGGTCGCCGACAACCGGCTCATCCGGCCGGCTGCCCGCTACGTCGGCCCACCTCCTCCGCAACCGGTACCAGCGCGCTGAAGGCGGGCGGCCGGAGGACAGGGCAGTGCCTACCGCTGGCCCCGGCCGGTGGCGGGGAGGGCGCGCACTGTGACGGAATGCTCCTCCACCCACAAGAGGTGGAGCACCCGCCGCAGGAACTTCCATCCCGACCCGGTGCGCCGGTACTCGTCGGCATACCGGATGAACCACACGACGTCGGTGCCAGGGCCGCCTCCCCCGGTGGCGTCCGCTGTCGGGTCCTCAGCCAGGAGGTGGTGGGCGACGCAACGGACCGCGCCGGTGGCCGCGCCCCCCGCGATTGCAAACCGGTGGTCCGATACCTGGTGGAACGTGCGTGCATAGCGTCGCAGGCCTTCGGGAACCTTCCGGATGGCATCGTGGCCGGTCCGTGTCACCACCGGTCGGAGATCCTCGGGGAAGTTCGGCACCACCAGCTCACCGTCGGGCACGAACAGCTCGGCCAGTTCATCGCCGTCGAGCTCGTCCACTGCCATGGCGTAGGCCGTCGTCAGGTGGCGCAGCGCCTGCTCGTCCGCCCCGGGTGCAAGCCGTAGCCCGTCGGGCCCGGTTGCGGGCGCCCGCCCACCGGCACCGGTACCGATGCCGGTCACAGCCGGTCGGCCCCGTCCGTGCGGCGCGGACCGGCGTCCGCACGCAGGCCGAATCGCTCGGCGAACGCGGACAGCTCATCGTGGACCCGGTCGAGGTCCTCGGTCATCGAGGTGGACAGCAACATCCGTGCCACCCCCTCCGACTCGGCATCGGCCACGTCCCGCTCGGAGGTGGTCGGGAGATAACCGGACACCGAGAGTTCGATGGCACCGGGGTCGCGGCCCGCTTCCTCGGCCGAGTCGCGCAGCTGGGCCATGCGGACAGCGAGGACCTCCGCGGCGAGCCCGAGCGGTTGGAACCCGTCCCCCATGCGCCCGGCCCGGCGGGCGGCAGCTTCGCTGTGGCCGCCGATGTGGATGGGAACACCACCCGGCCGCGCCGGCTTGGGAAACGAGTGGGCGTGGTGGAACGCGAAGAACTCGCCGTCGAAGTCGGCCCCGCCCGGCCCGGCGTCTGCCCACAGCGCCCGCATGGCGGCGATCGCCTCATCGGTTCGCCGACCCCTGCTGCGCGGATCAGCCCCCGTGGCCCGCAGCTCCTCGTCCATCCACCCGACCCCCACGCACATCCGGACCCGGCCCCGGGACAGCACGTCGACGGTGGCGATCCGCTTGGCCAACACCACCGGGTGGTGATTGGGCAACACCAACACACCGGTGGCCAGGGTGATCCGATCGGTCACGCCCGCCAGGAAGGCCATCAAGTCGAGGGGATCGGGGATCGCACAGTCGTCGGGGAGCGGCATCTTCCCCGAGGACGCGTACGGATAGGTGCTCCGATAGCCCGACACCACCACCGCATGTTCCACGAGGACGACCGACTCGAAGCCGCATCCTTCCGCATGGCGGGCGAACGCGGTCATCCAGGCCGGGTCGGCGGTGACCCCGGTGCGGACAGGGGGGATGACTCCGAATCTCATGACGTGCTCACTTTCGTCCATGGTCCGGACGGACCGGGGAGCCCCCCGTCGCCCAGACTGCGACATCGCCGAGCGTAAGCGTGGCCCCTGCCCGGCGCCACCTTCATCGATCCGGATCGGGACGATTCGTGCGGACGGATTACCGGGCAGCCCGGGGACGCAGCAGCCCGGGACGCGCGATGCGTCCCGGGCCGGCGATGTGGCCCACGAAGAGCTGGGCCGGGCGACGACCGATTGCTGCCGCGCCTCCGCCGGATGGGCGGCTGCCTCAGCTCATTCGCTGAGCGTGATGGGTTGGTCGTCCAGCGAGAGTGCGCCGACCGGATCGTGTGCCCCGGCTGCCTCTTCTGCCTTGACGGCGTTCTGGGCGGCCAGATGCTCCCGGATCCGCTCGTCGATTTCGGCCATCAGCTGCGGGTTCTCGGTCAGGAAGGTCTTGACGTTCTCACGACCCTGTCCCAACTGCTCTCCCTCATAGGTGAACCATGCCCCCGACTTATTGATGAAGCCGAGTTCGACTCCGACATCGAGCAGCGATCCTTCGCGGCTGATGCCCCTGCCGAACGTGATGTCGAACTCTGCCTGTTTGAACGGCGGCGAGCACTTGTTCTTGACCACCTTGACCCGGGTCCGGTTGCCCACCTGGTCGGCACCGTCCTTGATCGTCTCGATGCGGCGGATGTCCAGCCGGATGGACGAGTAGAACTTGAGCGCCCGACCACCGGGGGTCACTTCGGGCGACCCGTACATGACGCCGATCTTCTCTCTGAGCTGGTTGATGAAGATGGCGATGGTCCGTGACTTGGACAGGGTGCCGGTCAGCTTGCGCAGCGCCTGGGACATCAGCCGGGCCTGGAGGCCGACATGGGTGTCGCCCATCTCCCCTTCGATCTCCGCCCGGGGGGTCAGTGCGGCCACCGAGTCGATGACCAGCACGTCGAGCGCACCGGACCGGATCAACATGTCGGAGATCTCCAACGCCTGCTCGCCGGTGTCGGGCTGGGAGATCAGCAGATCGTCGATGTTCACGCCGATGGCCTTGGCGTAGACGGGGTCCATGGCGTGCTCGGCGTCCACGTAGGCGCAGATGCCACCGTTGCGTTGGGCCTCGGCCACCACATGCATGGCCAGGGTCGACTTGCCCGAGGACTCGGGGCCGAAGATCTCCACGATGCGGCCACGCGGGAGGCCGCCGATGCCGAGAGCCAGGTCGAGGGCGAGCGCCCCGGTGGGGATGGCCTCGATGTTCATGTGGAGGTTCTCCCCCATGCGCATGATGGATCCCTTGCCGAACTGCTTCTCTATCTGGCCCAGGGCCATGTCGAGTGCCTTGTCACGTTCCATGTTCTCTATTCTCTCCTCGATGCTGTCGCTCACTTGACCGGACTGACCCTATGGAGGGGGTGTGACACTCGGTTCGGGGTACGAGCCCGTCCTCTGCTGTCGGCTACCGCACGACGAGGTCACTCTAGGCCCGAACGCATGTTCGATGTTGGATCCCCGGGCATGCCTGCGCCTGCGGCAGGCTGCGACCGATCCGCTGCCGACTCAGCGGGCCGATCCACTGCCCACTCGGCCACCGGGCGGTCGGCCCACCGTGCGGCGCAACAGGTCGAGGGCGGCGATGGTGGCGTACTGGCGCACCCGATCACGGTCCCCCGGGACGGTGAAGGCGAACGACTCGGTGTCGCTCCCCGGTCGGGCCAGCCCGACGAACACGGTACCGGGAGGCTGGTCGTCCTGGGGATCAGGCCCGGCCACGCCGGTGATGGACAGCCCCACGTCGGCCCCCAGCACCCGGCGGGCGCCGTCCGCCATCGCCCGGGCCGCCTCCTCGGAGACCACCGGACCCTCCGGGACCCCGAGGACGCTGAACTTCACCTCCGATGCGTAGGAGACCACCGAGCCCCGGAACCACCTGCTGGCACCGGGCACGTTCACCAACCGTGACGCGGCCAGGCCGCCGGTGAGCGACTCCGCCAACCCGACGGTCAGTCCGTCGACGGCCAGGGCGCGGGCCACTGCGTCCTCGATGGCCTCGTCGTCGACGCCGAAGACCACGTCGCCGGCAGCCGCGGTGAGGATGTCCCTGATCCGCGCCTCCTCCTCGTCCAGCAGCGCCGATGCCACCTCGGCGTCGGCGCCCCGGACGGTGACCCGGACCTTGATCCCCTCGATCCCGCTGGCCAGGAAGGCGACGGTGGCCGCTCCCCCGGCCCGCTGGGTCCCGGCCGGACCCCCGGCGCGCTGCGGTGCCGCATCGAGGTGGTCGATGTGGTCGGCCAGGGTCTCGGCCAGACCGGACTCGCTCATCCCCCAGGTCCGGATCACCCGGCTGGCGATGACTCCGGTGGTCTCACCGCGGTCGGCCATCCGGCCCACGAGGTCGGGGGCGATGGCACGGTCGAACATGTCGGACATCTCGTACGGCACGCCGGGGACGGCGTAGACGACCTTGTGGCCCACAGGGCAGACCAGGCCCGGAGCGGTCCCCTTGGTCTGCGGGATGACGACCGCCCCCACAGGCACGTCGGCCTGCCGCAGATTCGAGTCCGGCATCTCCCGTCCCCGGGAGGAGAACAGGGCACGGATCTTCTCCACCACCCCATCGTCCCGTTCCAACGGGACGTTCATCACCTCGGCGATGGCGTCGCGGGTGATGTCGTCGTGGGTGGGCCCCAGCCCGCCGCACACGATCACCCCGTCGCTTCGGGCCAACGCCGTCCGGAGGGCCAGTACGATGCGCTCCTGGTTGTCGCCCACCGCCTGGTGGAAGTGCGAGGCGACACCGATGGCGGCCAGGTGCTCTCCCATCCACCTGGAGTTGGTGTCGGCGATCTGCCCGAGAAGCAGTTCGGTGCCGACGGCGACGATCTCGATGCGCACGGGGGTGTCAGACGGCCGGACTCGAGCCGCCGGCCGCCCCGCCTCGCACCGCCCGTGCCACGCGCCGACCGTCGAGGTAGTACTGCCCGCCGGTGAACACCGTCATGGCCGTGGCCACCCAGATCGCCGTGGCCAACACCGTCTGATGGGTGGCCAGGGGCGGTGCAAGGCACATGCCGATGGCCACGTCCTGCAGCAGGGTCTTCACCTTCGCCGTGGTGCGGGCCGGGACGGACACGCCGCGTCGGCCGACCACCGCCCGATAGACGCTCATGGCCACTTCGCGCACGGCGATGATCACCACCGGCAGCCACCACACGATTCCTTTTGCGACCAGGGCGAAGAGCGCACCCAGCACGACAACCTTGTCGGCCAGCGGATCGAGGAAGGCCCCGGAGCGAGTCGTCCCCTGCTTCCGGGCCAGCCAACCGTCGATGCCGTCGGACGCGGCCAGCAGGCCGCCGAGGACGAACGTGGTCCAGCTCGCACCCCACAGCACGATCAGGGCGATGACGACGGGTGTGGCCAACAGCCGCAGCACGGTGATCGCGTTGGCCGGGGTGAGCATCGCCGAGGGGCCGAATGTGGTGGCGTGGGACGCAGTGCCGCCGGGGCCCGGGACGGGAGCGTGCGCCCCGGGGGAGATGGCGCCTTCGCTCATCGGACCGCTCCCGACGCTGCCGCAGCAGGCTCTGGCGAGTCGACCACCGCGTCGGCCGGTGGGGCGGCCAGAAGATCGGGCCCGTCGGCTCCGGCTACCACCACCTCGACGAAAGACCCGACCGGAAGGTCGTGCGGCACGCCGACGATGCCGTCTATCTCCGGGGCCTCGCGGTACGTCCGGCCCTCGCCGGGTGCGTCGATCAGCACCTCGACGGTCGTCCCGATCAACTGCTCGCGCCTGGTGGCGGTGATGGCGTCCTGGAGCTCGGTGCACTCGCCGATGCGCTCGGCCACCAGTTCAGCGGGGACCTGATCGGCGAGGCCGGAGGCATACGTGCCGGCCTCGTTGCTGAACGGGAAGAATCCCACCCAGTCGAGCTGGGCCTCCTCGATCCACTCCAGTAGGAGATCGTGATCGGACTCTGTCTCCCCCGGGTAGCCGACGATGAACGACGAACGGAAGGCCGCCGTCGGCTCGGCGCCCCGGATCGAGCCGATCCGCTCGAGGAACCGTTCGCCCTCCCCCCACCGGCGCATGCGCTTGAGCAGCGGACGCGAGACGTGCTGCAACGAGAGGTCGAAGTAGGGGACGCCCGTGGCCAGGATGGCCTCGACCAGCGCATCGTCGAGCGTCGACGGGTAGAGATAGAGCAGGCGGGTCCACGGCACCCGGGCGGCCACAGCGGCAACCAGGTCGACGATGGGGCGGTTGCCACCGGTTGCCGGCCCGTCGATCCGGGGCTCGATCCTGCCGGTCGATCGGTCGAGCGCGAACGAGGAGAGGTCCTGGGCCACCAGCACCACCTCACGCAGGTCGCCGGTCGGGCCCCCGAGCTGGTCGATCTCGGCCAGGATGGAGCCGGTGGTCCGCGAGCGTTGCTTTCCCCGGAAGGAGGGGATGGCACAGAAGCCGCAGTTGCGGTCGCACCCTTCGGCAACCTTGACGTAGGACCAGGGGGCCGAGGAGGCCGGGCGGGGCAGGTTCAACAGGTCGAACGACGGGACCCGGCCTGACGTGTCCGGGATCGCGGGCTTGCGACCGAGTGCGACCGGGGTGGAGGCCGCTCCGGCCCGGGGGGCGCCGGTGAGGGGCATCCCGAAGGGAGCCACCAGATCGACCTCGGGGAGCGCGTCGGCCAATTCGTCGCCGTACCGCTCGGCCATGCAACCGGTCACCACGAGCCGCGCACCGGAACGGCGGGCGTCGGAGAGCGCCAGCACCGTGTCGATCGACTCCTGGCGGGCCGCCTCGATGAAGGCACAGGTATTGACCACCACCAGGTCGGCCTGTTCGGGGGAGTCGGCCGGCTCGAACCCGTCGAGGGCCAACGTCCCGACCAACTTGTCCGAGTCGACCTGATTCTTCGGGCAGCCCAACGTCTCGATCCAATACCGCTCGGCCACCACGACAATCTACCGGGGGAGAGTGTCCGAGGCTTCCGAGTTGCCCGGCGGCGCAGGGACGACGGGGCCGGAGGGGCCGCAACCGGGCCCCGTGGACGCCCGCCGGCCACGAGGTGCGAGTCACCGGGCGGGTGATGCCACGGGTGATGCCACGGGTGATGGTGCAGATTCGTGTGTCCACGATGTCCAGCGACATCACACGAGCGGAGAGGGAGGGATTTGAACCCTCGGACCCAGTTACCCAGGTCAACTCATTAGCAGTGAGTCCGATTCGGCCGCTCTCGCACCTCTCCAACAGGACTTTTGTGTCCCGGTGCCCCGACCCGCCCTAATCTCGCCCTAATCTTCGCTAGGGTGAGGGGTGGGCGGAGCAGGGCAATCCTACAGCGGGCGAGGTGAGACGTGGCAGTGAAGACCAGGGCCGCCTACGGCGGCGGCAGCATGACCGAGCGGGCAGACGGTGTTTGGCGCCTTCGGGTGATGACCAGTCGGGGTCAGGTGGAGCGGATCTTCCGTGGCGGGCAGACGGCTGCTCGCCGGGCACTCAACGAGCTCGCCAGCGAGCAGCCGGCTCCGAGCGGGCTGACCGCCTCCGGCGATATGACGGAACAGACTTTCGGCCAACTCGTTGACAAGTGGACCGACCATCTCGAAGCCCGCGGCCGGGCCCCGAAGACCCTGGCCGAAAACAGGCGAGAGATCGAGACCCGGATCAGGCCCCGGTTGGGAACCATCGCGGTAACGGAGCTGAGCGCCGAACACCTCGACGACGCATACTCGGCATGGCTGAAAGAGGGCCTGTCGGCGTCGAGCGTCCACCGCCATGCCGCCGTGATCTCCGCCGCGCTGACCCAGGGGGTCAAGTGGGGATGGCTCGACCTGAACCCGGCACAGCGAGCCAGTGCTCCGGCGCCGACCACTACGCGCAAGCTCGTCACCCCCGGACCCGACCAGGTGGTGAAACTGATCCATGCTGCCGAGGAGTCCGACCCCGTCATGGCGACGGCGATCGCGTTGGCGTTCATCACCGGCGGACGCCGGGGTGAGCTCGCTGCGTTGCGCTGGTCGGACATCGACCTCGACGCCGGCATCGTCAGGATCGAACGCTCCCTGACGCAGATCGGCACGGAGCTGAGCGAGAAGAGTACGAAAACCGGCCGGGGGCGGAACGTGGCGCTCGACGAACGGGCCGTCGCTCTGCTGCTCCGGCATCGAGCCTGGCAGCTCGATCTTTCGCGGCGAGCCGAGTCGTCCCTGGTCGCTGATCCCTACGTGCTCAGCGACAACGCCAACGGCGCACGACCGATTGAGCCATCGAAGATCACCGATCGGTTCGTCTCGGTCCGCGGGAAGGCCCACATCCGGGGTGTGCGCTTCCACGACTTGCGCCACGCTCACGTAACCCAGCTCCTTGGCGCCGGTGTGGACGCCACGACCGTCGCCGCCCGTGTGGGCCACGCTTCAACTCGGATGACCCTGGATCGCTATGCCCACGCCCTGCCAGCCGGTGACGTGGCCGCCGCCGCCATTATCGGCGCAATGTTGCCCGCGTGAGAGTCGCCTGTCGGATCAGACCCTCACCGGCGCATTATCAGTTCGTTCCAAGGGGACGAATGGGAAGGTGTGAGACGGTTCGCGGCGTTCTCACCTGCGACGATGGTGGATCCAGAAGATTCCCGCCGACAACTAACGGCGCGAGTTGTAGGACATTTTGTAGGACAGAACTCCGGAGGCGACTCACACGAATGACTGCCTGAGCCCGTCGGGCGGGTGTGGCCGTTGACCGCCATTTCGGAGCCAGTCACCAAGACTCCCTAGTCGGTGGAAGAACCGGTCAGGTGTCCTAACCTCGGTCATATGCGGATCGAGAGCGCGTTCATCGCTGATTACGTCGAGGTGAACCCCACGACGCGATCACTTGACGTACGAGCTGGATTCCGGAAGCCGGTGGCGACAGACCGGTGGCACGATTAACTCTGATGCTCGCGAAAGCTCTATGAGACCGCAACGAATCCACGAGCCTCCTAGCCAGGACTGCTGCTTCCTGCCATCCACCCCGCCAACGCCTCATTTGCGTCACCAACCACTGCGAGGGATTGTCCACGGAACCTGGCTATCCCAGCGGGAGTGATAAAGCGTCGGACGACCAGGATCACGAGGCATGTGCACAGGCACTGACCCACGAGGCCCGACGACGGCAAGACCGAGTCAATGAGCCTCTCACTGCAAGGCCGGCACCCATGAAGGCCATTCGGTAGTCAGGCGCCAGAGCCCGCTTCGTGGATCCGTCCCGGCAGACCCGCCCGCAGCGCCTCGAGATCCCAGATCTCGCCGAGCGCCGAGGCCGGGGAACGGCCCAGACGGCCGAGAGCCCAAGGGGCGGCCACCGAGGCCCCGGTGGCCGCCGCGGCGGCGCCGGCGCTGATGCTCCACCCGACGGGGCCGAGAGGCGTGCAGCCGAAGAACTGGCTGACGACTGGCGTCTGGACGATGGCCGCCAGGGCGGCTGCCGACGCCACGGTGGAGGCCAGTACCAGCGGGCTCGAGCCACCGACGACCGCCGTTTGACCGAGCTGGGCCCCAATCAGGGCGACGAGAGAGATCGTGCTGGCCCGGCGCCGAGTGCCGGTGCCCCGAGCCACGAACCAGGCGCCGAGGGCGCCACCGGTGGTCATCGTGGCGCGCAGTGCGATCTGGCTCACGAGCGCCGATCCGAGCGAGGCGTCAGGCCCCTCGTGCAGCAGCATCTCCGGGGTTCGGTCTGCGGGCGGCCGCATGGCGATGGTCATGGCCGGGAGCATGTCGGTGAGCAGGTTGACCAACAGCAACTGGCGGGCACCAAGGGGCGAGTCGCCGGCCAACGCGGTGGCGATCACGGTGAACGCCACCTCGCCCATGTTGCCGCCCACCAGAATTGCCAGCGCGTCACGCACCGAGGCCCACAGGGCGCGTCCCTCGACGATGGCCGAAAGGATGGTCTCGATCCGGTCGTCCACCACGACCAGGTCGGCCGCCTCGCGTGCCGCCGCCGAGCAGCGATCACCCAGCGCGATGCCAGCGTGTGCCAACCGGATGGCCGGTGCGTCGTTGGCCCCGTCGCCGGTCATGGCCACCACCCGGCCCAGGCGTTGATAGGCACGCACGATGCGGACCTTGTCGGTCGGGGTGACCCTGGCGAAGACCGACACCTCGCCAAGAGCCGCGTCGAGTTGGGCGTCGGACATGGCGTCGAGCTCAGGGCCGGCGACCACCCGGTGTCCGTTGACTATGCCGAGCTCGGCGCCGATGGCGCGCGCAGTGCTCGGGTGGTCGCCGGTGATCATGACCACGTCGATGCCGGCCGCGCGCAGGTCGGTCACGGCGGCGGCGGCTGTCGGGCGCACCGAATCGGCCAAGCCGAGGAAGCCCAGCAGCTCCATGGCGCTGACCCGTTCGTCGCCCACCTCCGACCGGTTCGAGGCGGGCCGTTCGGCCACGGCGAGAACGCGCAGCCCCCGCCGGGCCAAGCGTTCCACCTCGGCCTCGAGTGTGCGCCGAATGGGCGGGTCGAGGGGCACCGGCCCTTCCGGACCGACCCAAGCGGTGCAGCGCGGGAGTATCACCTCGGGGGCACCCTTGACCGAGACCCGAGCCCCGGCCGGACTGGTCCCGATGACAGCATGGAAGCCCCGCGCCGGGTCGAACGCCAGCTCACCCAGTACGTCCCAGCCGCCCAGGCCATCGGCCGCCGTCACCCCTGCCGTCTGTGCTCCGGCCAGGACGGCCCGGTCGGTGGCGTGGCGTAGGAGGAGGAGGTCCTGGCTGCTCGTGCCAGGGCTGGCCCGCAAGGCTGCGGTCAGCACCGCCCGGGATCGCCGACCCAGCTCGCCGATGCCATCGTCGGTGGCGCCATCGGACACCCGCTGCAGGCTGATCTCTCCCAGGGTGAGCGTCCCCGTCTTGTCGAAGCAAAGCGTGTCGACCCGACCGAGGGCCTCGATCGTGCGGGGATTGCGGACCAGAGCTCCGCGTTCGGAGAGCCGCCGGGCTGCGGCCATCTGGGCCACGGAGGCCACGAGCGGCAGGCCCTCGGGGACGGCAGCCACCATCAGGCTCACCCCCGAGCTGATGGCCCGCCGGGGGTTTTGGCCCCGAAGGAGGCTCATGCCCGCCACGGCCAACCCGCTGGCCACCGTGGCCGGCACGGTCACCGCGGTCAGGGTGCTGAGCCGAGCCTCGACCCCGCTCGGTGGTGGTTCGGGGGCATCGGCCAGACTCCGACCCACCTCGGTCTCGGACCCGACGGCCACCACGACAGCCAGAGCCCGACCATTCGAGACCGTTGTCCCCTCGTAGAGCATGCAGTGCCGATCGGCCACGGCAGCCCCGGGCACCGCTGCCACCTGCTTGACGACAGGGAGCGACTCGCCGGTCACCACCGACTCGTCGACCTCGCAGGCCTCCGCTTCGAGGATTCGGCAGTCGGCCGGCACCACCTCACCCGCCTCGAGCTCGACCAGATCGCCGCGCACCAGCTCCTCGCGCCCGAGCGGAATCGGCTCACCCGCACGACGCACCACCACCGGAGTGTCCGAAACCTCAGCGAGACGCTCGATCGACACCTCGGCCCGGACTCGCTGCACGCCCCCGATCACTGCGTTGGCCCCCATCACCCCGGCCACCAGCCCGGCGTCGGTCACCGACCCGACAGCAGCCGCAAGGCCGGCACCGACCGCGAGTAGCGGGGTGAGCGGGTTGGCCAGCTCGGCGGCAATGGCCTTCGGCAGTCGCAAGTTCGGAGACGGAACTGCCCGGGGTCCCACCCGACGAGTGGCGGCCTGTTCGGGGCTCAGCCCGTCCGCCGAGGTCTCGAGCTCGGCCATTACCGCCGGCCCGTCCATGGCATGCCACGGGGTGTGCCATCGAGGTACAGGGGCCGGGCGGCGGCGGAGCACCTCAGCCGAGGCCATGGCCTGGGCCTGGGCCGCCAATGCCGCGAGATTGACCGGGAGGGCAGCCCGGCGCCCAGCACTTCCTGCCGGTCCGACCAGCGACCAGACCCCACCGATACCCGAGCCTGCCAGGGCCAGAATGGCACTCCGGGTGGACACGGACCGGGCAACCGACGCTGCCTCGACCACAAAATGGGCGTCGGTCAATCCGTCATTGGTCAAGAGGTCTGCGCCCCATGGCACCGTCAGGTCGACCATCCCGACGCCGCAGTCAGCGGCTCGTAGGCCTTCGGCGTTCCCCGACACGAGCAGCACCGCGTGCCCCTCGAGCTGAAGAGCCCGTACGGTCGTGGCGATCCGCCGGCCGCCCGGCAAGGAGCGCCCACCGCCCAGCTGTTCGGTCAGTCGATCTCCGCCGCCGGCAACGGCAATGTCGAGGCCACCGCGCCTGGCCGCGCCGACGAGCGCTTCGGCCAGCGGGTCGAGCTCCACGTCGACCGTGGCCAGACCGACAACGACGCCTCTGTGCGCGAGGCCCAGCACCACGACGCCACCCCGGCCGAGGAGACGAGCCCGTGCAACAGCGCTCCGGGGTAGCTCGGTCCCCGCTGCCTCGAGTCGCTCGAGCCGCCCGAGTGCCCACGCTCGCCGATGGCGTACCCGCCCGGGTGACGCCTCGTCGAAGAGATCCGACGCCACGGCACGCAAGTCCTCGGTCGTGGATCCGATCGCCTCGACCGAGCCGAGCACCGAGCGTCGGACAACGACATCGGCATCGAGTAGGACCAAGTCGATGCGATCGAGCCGGCGCAAGACGGTGCGGTCGAGGATGAGCACGTCCCTCCGGGCCAGCTGGCGCCCGAACGAGGCGGCGAAGGCCTCGCGTCCCATCCGCCCAGCCTTGGGGAGGCCAGCCACCACGAAGCTGGCCGCCCGCCGGGGGCTGCCGGTCAGCGTGAAGGCGACACCGGACACGCCCAGCGACGCGACGGCGGCACGGCTGGCAAAGTGCTCGAGTGGGCCTCCGGGTAACGGGACAGGCCGCTCCACGTGGACCAAGGCTCGGGGTGGCTTCTCCGCGGCGCGGGTGTGCAGCTCGAACTCGCGCCGTTCCCAGCCTCGCCGACGCTCCTGTGACTCGCGCACGAGATTGGCCCGCTGCCCGATGTCGACGACCAACCCGAGCGGACCTTGGGCCAGCGCCTGGACAAAGGCATTCGACAGGCCCAGACCGAGATCGGTGGCCGGCGCGCCAAGATGCTGCTCCAAGAAACCACGGAGGTGGGGCTCTGTGTCGACCAGCGATACCAACGACGCCAGTTCGATGGGGAAAGGGGTGGCCCGCAGCACCTGACCGAAGACGCTCGCCCCCAGTCCCAAGACGTCGGCGCCGAGGGCGATGGCGTCGCGACGGAGAGGCCCGAGGTCACCGGGATGCTCGGGCCGCTCGTGGGGGAAGCGCTCGTCACCCACCTCGTGAGCCTCTTCGATCCCTTCGATCTCCTCCACGAGATCGTCGAGGGACGGACCTTCCGGATCGAAGACCACGACCACCCGACCGAGCACGGCGTTCACCTGGGCCCAGTCCACCCCTTCGATCGCGTTCAATGCCGCCTCGAGGTCCTTGACCAATGGGTCGTGACCGGGTCGGTCCACGGCGCGGACCTCGATGTGTGCACGACCCTCGCTCACCCACACCCGCCGGTGTCGACGTCCGGGGTTCAGCCGCTCGAGCGCGTCACCGGCTACTCCTGCGACCGTCCGTGGGACACGGAGTGCGGTCGAGACCACCTGGCGGGGACTCAGCACGCCCGCTCCGGGTTCCGACTCGGAGTCAGCACCCTCCGCCTCGCGGCGTCGAGGGCCGACCGAAGACGATCCGACGAGGAGGCCGGGCGCTCCGACGCGGGCGGCGTCAGCGAGGTCCGGTTGGGGTCAGGCGGCCACCGTCTGAGCAGCGTGTCCGACTGGTGACGACGATCGCTCCCTGAGCCAGTTGACGATTCGCAGGATCGCGAACTGAGCGGCGAAGACTGCCAGTTCGAGGAGCAGCCGTTCGACGATGACCTCCATTGAGCCTCCCAATTTGTCGAAGTACTTCTTCGACGAAGGATAGGGAAGGGAGATGAACGGATCGCTATCGACGTGCGTCGAATGGGCCAAAAGATGATGAACAGTTCGTGTTGTTGCGCTTCAAACGCCCCGGTCGTTGTGACCGGACAAACGCGGCATCGTGCTGCGCCCGGGAGGGTCCTTCGGAATTGCACAGTGCATCCGCGTCTCAGCGCGGGACATCTGGGAAAATCAATCGGAGCTGTGGTGTCGCGCGACGAGTACGCCCGCTCCGATGAGCGCGGCCAGAGGTAATTCGATTGCTCCGAGCACCGCGGCACCTCCCAGTGCGGCCCAGAACCCGACGTTGACCGCAGCCTCGGGAACGGTGATGTGCACGATGGGCATGACGTAGGGGCCGTGACTGTTGCTGCTCGCCGTCGAGGCAGATCTCGTTCGCCTGGCCGGTGGCTTCTTCGCTTCCTGAGCGTCCGTGTTCGGTGTCGGCATGTCTCCTCCATGTGATGTGGGTTGTTGTTCTCGTGTACGACGTCCGGCCCGCTCGGTTGGTCCGGCCGTGATCCTCGTCGGACCGAGGCGGTCAGGCCTCTTCCAGCACCTCTCCGAACTCATGCAGGGCCGGTCGGTTGGTCGCGTCCATAAGGGCATGACCGGCCATGAGAAGCAGGGCTAGCGGCCACTCGATGATCTCGACCGCGGCCAGCACGCCGAGACCGGCGTAGTAGACCAGGTGCTCGACCGGCGGCGCCTCGATGGTCGTCTCGTCCACCGTCAGCACTACTCTGTGGCCGCCACGCTCGGTGTCCATCGCAACCTTTAGTGCGACCATGCCCATCCTCCTCCGGGCCGAGCGGGCCTGACACGGCCCCGTCCAGCTCACGGTGATCGGTCAGGCCCTGGTGACCACCCACCCGAGGCGGGAAGGTGCCACCCGGGACCGGCGCTCAAACGTGGTCGCCTACCCACTACCGATCTGAACCTTCATCTTCGCATACCGGGGCCACGCGTGCACATGCGACCGACCGTTCCGCCCTCCTGCAAAGGCGCGCTCAGAAGGCGTCGGTTGCTCACGTTCGACTCGGTGCCACGTCATGGCCGCCAACCTCCTCGTGGCTGTCCGAAGTCGACTCGTTCCACAACGTCGAATGCCCATAGGAGCCGCCCACGTCCTCGCTCTTGATGGACGGGCATCGAGCCTGGCCGATCGTTCTGCAAGCATGTCGAACGTGAAAGAGCGGAGGCGGAGACCGTTGCGACCCCGCGTCCAGGGATTCATACGGAGCATCGGTCCCGAGCTGGTTTCGGGGGCGTCCGACAACGACCCGACGAACGTGGGCACGGCTGTCGCCGTCGGAGCGCAAACCGGCTATCAACTGGCCTGGGTAACAGTCCTCGTCGCTCCACTCCTCGGCGTCGTCCAGACCATCGCCGCCCATGTCGGCTCGGTGGCGCGCAATGACCTCCAGACTCTGACCCGCATCCGCTATGGCCGGGGGGTCGCCGCGGTCCTTTTGGTGTCGGTCGTCGTCGTCAACGTGGTCACCATTGCGGCCGATCTGCAAGCCGGGGCTGCCGGGATCGGGATCCTGGCCGGCGTCGAATCCCGCTGGCTGGTACTCCCGCTAGGGCTGGCCCTTGTCGGTCTGCTTCTCGTCGGCAAGTACGACGAAGTCATCGGCGTGCTGCGGTACCTGATGCTCGGCTTTCTGGCGTTCGGGGCGGTCGCCTTCCTCTCCCATCCGAACTGGCCGCTCGTCCTCCGCTCCAGCCTGGTACCCACGCTTTCGCTGCACCGCGATGTCATCGCCGGTGGCCTCGCCCTGATCGGCACCACACTCACCAGCTACGTCTACGTGTGGGAGACCGTCGAGCGGGGAGTGGAGGAGGTGCCCGACGAGTCCGGCGACACCAGGGTGCTGGCGCGAGCCAGACTCGGTGCCGTCATCGGTGCCGTATTCACCGCCGTGATCTTCTGGTTCATGCTCGTCGCCTCGGCGGCGACGCTCGGCCAGCGTCACCAGACGGTCACGTCGGCACAGGAAGCAGCCCAGGCGCTACGTCCGCTCGCCGGCTCGGGGGCGGCGGATGTCTTCGCGGTCGGGCTCATCGTCTCCGCGGTGGTCGCCCTCCCGGTCCTCATGGCCACGACCGCCTACGTGGTCGGCGCACACTTCGACTGGCGCCGCGGGCTGTCCGAGCCGGTGAGCAACGCCCGGGGCTTCTACGGCGTGCTGGCAGCGTCGATAGGTCTGGCCTTCGCCGTGACCCTGGCCAAGGTCTCGGTCATCGGCATGCTCGTTGCAGCCAGTGTGATCGGGGGATTCGGCACTCCCATCGGCCTGGTGATCCTGGTCCTGCTCGCCCGCGACGACCAGGTCATGGGCGCCCAGCCCATATCGGGTCGACTTGCCATCGCCGGCTGGACGGTCGCGGTCGTCGTCGGCAGCTTAGGACTCCTGTTGGTTATCGGCGCTGCGCTCGGCAAGTTCTGACCTGGCTGTGTACCAGGACGTAAGTAGCCACGTCACCGGTTTCGATGACGTACTCTTCCGGTCAGCCGACCGGCAACTCGCAGATGAGCGAAGGTTCCGATTGCCAGGGCTCGTCCATTCTGTTAGCGCCAGCCGCCATCCGGTTGGCAGGGCCTCTGTTGCGGATCAGTTATCCCAACGCCCCACCTATTTCACTCCAACCGCTTTGATCTGATCGATGTGGCGCTCTCGGAGGTGACTGAACCTCAATCTTGCGATCCGTAGTGGGCGCGGCGACGGTCCCTCGGACAATGCTCCAGCTGCGTGGTCGGCTACCGCGACGCATTGGCCGCAAGATCTGGATGACCCAGTGGACGTGATGGAGCGTCGGATGGCCAAGAATACGAGGCTTGTGCGTGGGCAATGCTCAGGTTCCTCAGGATTCAGTTACCCCATGTCTCGTGACCGGGGTGCGAAACATGGCTTCGGGGTGTGAAACCGCAGCTCAGAGTGCTGATTTGCCAGATTTGTGCGCTCCACTGAGGCAGTCACCCGCCGGAGCAGTGAGGACGACCCAGGTGCTCTCGATCGTGAGCGAGCCACAATTTCAGCCCGAGATTCTGCGACGCGTAACCGGCAATGGCTGACGGGCATGCTGGGTGCGAGCGGGATGCCCGTTTGGTCACTAGCTATGCGTGATTGCGTTGTTCAACTTGTGCCGACGGTGACGCCGTACAAATACCGCGACGATCAAGATGCTCAATGCCAATCCGAAAACCAGGATTGCGACGTCCTCTGTTGAGTGATGTCCAGTGGCTACTCGTCCGACGCCATACGAAGTCGCCGCTACTGAAACTGCGAATGCGATCGACGCGACGAAGTTCCATACGGCGAACTGGCGATGCCGCATCCTCGCAGTGCCCGAGATAATCGCCGGGGTGAAGAAAACAGCCAGCTTTCCCCACTTGGCGTAGGCAATCTCACCCTTGTCCATGAGTTTCTGGCGTCCGGCCTGTCGCTTGCCAGGCCGATCGAGGAGCTGGGGACCCCAGCGAACACCTATCCGGTAGCCAATCAATCCGCCCACTTCACCCGCAATCGACGCAGTGACGATGACCGCAGCAAGATTCAGATTGCCCTGACTAGCCCCCACTGCGGCGGCGGCGACGGCAGCGCTGCCAATGCCTGGCACGCCTGCCCACGACGCCATTACGGCCACGAACAGGAGAAGGTACTCCCACCAGTTGCTGCCCCAGCCTGCGAACGTCGAAGCCGACCCAAGAACTTGCACCCACCCGGTGACCACAGACTGCATCCCTTGCCCAGACGGCCGATGGCCGATTGAGCAGCATTCTTGTTCATTGCGGGCAGATAATCCGTACCGGCGATAGTGGGCACCGCCGGCCGTACCTCCAGGGTGAACACTCAGTGAACTGTGAGCCACCTTGCGCTGAAGGGCACCAACACCACGATCAGGCCTCTGGACTGGCGCTACGCGTCACCGTGGATCATGCCGTGAGACTGGCTCTCCCACTGGGAGAGGTTGCAGTTGGAGCGGGCGCGGCCTGGAGTTTCCCACTTGACGTGTCGCAATCACTCCGGTCCCCCTTGAAACCACCTTGTTATGGTCCGGACATGGCAAACACGTCGTGGCCGGTGGCTGAGTCCGCCGAATCGAGTCTTCCGGTCACCCTCCGAAGTGGCGTGCGACAAGAGTTCGGCCGGGCACTCCGCGCGCCCTATGAGACATTCATCACGGTAGCGGTCAATGGCGCAATGATGAGCTCGGCCTGGTTCTTCTTGCCTAAGAGCCTCAAGGACAAGGTGTTCACGCTGCACGGCACGCTGGCCTTCGCACTCGTGCTGGCCGCCTGGATGTACTCAGACGTGCCCGCAACGAATGTGCTCGGTCCGGATGCGGAGAGGGCGGCTGCAGCTATCGATGAGCCGGTGATGTTCCGCAGATTGCTGTACGGCAAGAACATCGTGCTGTGGGCCCTTGTCACTCCCGTATGCCTTGTCGTTGCGCTTGTCAACGGGATCTTCTCCCACAATCTCCTGGCAACTCTGTACTCGGTCATCTGGATCGGAGTGGTTCCGTTCGGGGTGCTCGGGCTATCCGGGATTGTCGGAATCCGGTTTCCCTACCATCCGCTACCAATACGCTACCGGTGGGAGAATCGCCTCCCGCGGCGTCGAATGCTGTGGCGGTGGTTGGCTTTGGTCGTAACGCCATATGGACTGGTTCCACTCCTTGACGTGTTGATCATGCTTCCATCCCTGCTGTTGTGGGGTCTGACGTCGACTCACGGCCTATCCCAGAAACTGCCCGACAACGACCTCGGATGGGGCGTGGCGTTGGCCTGTGTAGTGGCCGCCATCTGTTCGTTCGGCGGTCACCGGTTTGGGGCCTGGTTGGCGCATCGACGGCGTGACGCTCTCTTGACCTTCCTCGCCGATGCCACTCGAGGATGACCGTTCAGCACCTCATCGCTTGAGAGCACGCCGCAGATCACACCGTGTCGACGGGCTCCGGCTCAAGGGTCGACGCTTCATCGTCTGGATTCTTGCCAATGGCGAGCTTGGCGCTCATCTTGATGGCCTTCACCGAGCTCGTGGCTCCAGTCTGCAAGACGACGGCGATTGCCAAAAGCACGATGGCCAGATAGCGGAAGGTATGGGAGCCCAACATGAGGATGGCGACACGACCCAGCGCGAAAGGTGGAGCGCAAACCACTGCCCCGACCGCTCCTCCCACTGCGGAGGCGGTGAGTTTGTCCTTGGTCGATCGTTCCGACTTCAGTCCGATAAGCCGGGCCGGGACCGCAACATAGGCGACCATCATGATCGCAACCACGACGCCGAGCGTCAAAGAGAACCAGAACTTCCCCCAACGGTCGACGACCTTGGTGGCGAAGCCCAGTGCCAGGCCCACAAGTAAACCCCAGGCGAGGACGGTACGGATGTGCCGTCTCGCCTCCGCAAACGCCGGACGAATCTGGGGTGTTCCCGGCTTAGAGATGGCGAACGCGAAGACCGCGTTGAGGAAGAAGCTGCCGGCGGTGAGCCCCGCGATGACCAGCAGTACGAGACTGAGGAGTGGTCCGCGCAGGATGTGAAATTCTTTTCCGTGTAGCGCATGGGCCTTGAGGTCGAGCATGGCCGCCCAGATCCACATGGCAGGCAGGATCTGCACCAGCGTGAGCCTCCAGTTGGTGAAGAGGAGCTTCACGCCTTGGAAGAGCATGGCGAATGCCCCGACCAACATCGCCAGCGGTGCCAGCCAGCGGCTGCGTTGGCTGAGTGCCAGCACGGTTCTTTCGACCATCGCTTCGTCGCCGGTACGAATGCCCGTGATCAGACGCTCGAATTGCGTGGTGACCGTTGCTCGTCGGGACGGACGGGGTGACCCCGCAACCGGGTCGTCAGCCTCTCCAGGCACCTTTTCCGCGGCCATGATGCTGAACTCCTCTGTGGAGAATGCCCAGGAGCGCACCGCCCAACGGGTGATCAGTCGGGTGGCAACCAGGTCTGGTTCGCGCAATCTGTCCCGGTCATAGCCGGGACAGGGAAGCCTTCCTATCCCAGGATTTTGGCTTTCTCCGCCTCGAACTCCGCCTCGGTCAGTGCCCCGGAATCCTTCAGTGCAGCCAGCTGGGTGAGCTGCTCGATGGGGTCAGGTCCAGCTGCGGCCGGTGCCGGCGCTGGAGCGGGGGCGGCTGCAGGGGCTTCTTCTGCAGGCTGTTGGGCCTGGGCCGCCTGCTTGTTGGCCATGTGTCCCCCTACAACGGCGGCGGTTCCAACCACCGCAGTCGTGCGAACAGCCATCCTGGCGATCGGTCGTCTTCTCAGCATGTCGTGTCTCCTGTCTCGATGTGGCTCAGACTGCCGGCGGCAGATCGGCGAGTATGGGTGCGATCAGCTCGTGTGGCATGCGGGCGCCCTCGAGGAGGACGCCGTCGGACCTGCGTACAGCTTCAGCGAAGGGTGTCGCCCAGAGATCCTCCCAGATCAACAGCGCAGCCGATGAGTTCGGTTCGAGTGCGGCAGCGGCGTACTCGATGTCCTTCGGGCTGATGATTCCTCCGACGTCGGCGTCCAACGCACCGAATCCCGCCAGCGCGTCCAACTCGTCGATCTCAAAGCTGATGACAGAGCCGTCGGTGTCCTTCCCAATGAAGATCAGGTCGAGGATCCGTACCGTTCCGGACTCGACCAACGCCTCCAATTCGGGGGCGATCTCGCCGGTGAACTTGTTACCGGGGAACCCTACGATGATGTATTCGACTGGTCCTATGGTCATCTGATCCCATCCTCGCTTCGTGTTCTTTCAGGTTACGGTTCGCTACCGCTGATGTCCTCATCCTCATCGGGTGATTGAACCAATGAGTCGGATAGACTTCCTGTCCTACCTCTCGAGTGGGAGTGCCCCACCTTCGGCCGCTTCCCGCTCCTCTGCGTCGGGAACTCCTCTCACAAGGCCGATCAGCATCACGGCGATGGCGGCTCCGACGATCGGTCCGACAATGTAGATCCACCAGCCGGTGAAGTTGAGGCTCACAATGTCCGGACCAAGGGTGCGGGCCGGATTCATCGAGGCCCCACTGATCGGACTGGCGAACAGGCCCAGCAGGGCCACCGTCGAGCCGACCGCCAGCGCGGCATTGTGGCCGATGCTTCGGTACCCGGTGGCCGTGTTGAGGATCACCGTCACCAGTATGGCGGTCAGGACGATCTCCATCACCAACGATCTCCAGTCGCCACCGGGCTTGGCGATCGGGTAATTGCCCCCCGCGTCGACGTGGCTGTACATGGCCTGAAGGAACAGCGCGGCGCAGATCGCACCGGCGAACTGCACGATGAGATAGGGCACCACCCAGGCCGCCTTGAAGACCCCACGAGCGGTGAAGGCCAGGGTGACCGCGGGATTGATGTGCAGCCCCGACAGCGGGCCGAGGGCGTAGATCATGGCCATGACCACCGCACCCGGTGCGATCACCGCGGCGGTCCGACTGATCGGTCCACCCCCGGCGTAGTGGTTGATGACTCCCGATCCGGCGGCCACGGTCACGAGGAAGAACGTGCCCACGAACTCGATGATCAGCCTGATCCAGAGCGGTCGGTGCCGGAGGGTGTCCTCCTCGAATTTGATCAGGTAGCGGCTGCCGATCATCTCGGCACTCGGCTGATCAAGTCCGCCGTCGGCAGTGACAGCGATGGCGGCTGTTGCTGTGGTGGTGGGATCGCTCACATCACGCTCCGTGCGATGCCAGATGGCGGAGAACCCGGTAGGCCGTCACAACCCGGACTCGACGACGATGCGCCCGTCGGCTGCGGCCTTTTGGAGGGCTTCGTAGTCCCGCTGGTTCTGGTCGGCGTAGGTCTCGGAAAACGAGACGATGGCATTGTCGAAGGCCTTGCCGGATCCCAGGTAGGAGGCAATGGCGATCCGGTCCCCGGATCGGGCATGGGCTCGGGCCAGGGTCCAACCGCACAGCCGGCCGTAGACCGCCATGGACTGGGGGGTCATCTGGTCGGTATCGACGGAGCCCTTCCAATCCCGCAGTTGACGGATGTAGAAGTCCCGCTGCACCCCATCGATGCCCTCGACCTGGTCCCATCCGAGGAAGATGTCGCTCGACGCCTGCATCAGGTGCTGTCCGGCCACGACCCGCTCGCCTTGATTGGTGTACCGGCTCCCACCTACGAACTCCGCCAGCACCGATGTCTGTGCCTCCTTGGCCTGCAGCAGCAGCGGATCCCTTCCATCGCTCCCCACCATCAACAGGACCCAGGCCCTGGTGCCGACGCTACCGACGCCGACCACCTTGCGGGCGATGCTGACGAATCGGAACTGGTTGAGCAGGTGTCGCCGGTCGCTCTGCAGCGTGTGCCGATAGCTACGGAGCAGGTCATGCATCCGCTCGGTCAGGACCGCACTTTGGTCCTCGGAGACGAGCTCCTCGATGGGCACCAGCAACGGAGGATTGCTGACGAATCGGGTCTCCCCATCGACCACCTCGGTGAGCTTGTCCAACGCCTGCATACTGTCGCGTGTACGCGCTTTAGCCAGCGTCTTGTCGGCTTGGGCCTTGGCCTTGGAGAGGGACTTGTCGGCATGCTTCTTTCCGGTCAGTCCCAGCTCGTCACCCAGGTCGATGAGCACCTTCTCGATGTCCATGCGGGCGTACCACACGTCGAGATCCCGCATCGTGGTCAGCTTGGCCATCTCCGTGCGGTAACCGGCGACGGCATCGAGCACCACGTCAGCCCGCTCCTTGTCGGAGAATCCGCGATCGCGCCCGGCGATGGCCAGACTGGCCGCCAGCCTCTTCACGTCCCATTCCCATGGACCGGGCAGTGTTTCGTCGAAGTCGTTGACGTCGAACACCAGGTTCCGCTCCGCCGAGGCGAAGACGCCGAAGTTGCTGAGGTGAGCGTCCCCGCAGGCTTGGACGTTCAGGCCAGAACGCGGAGTCGTGGACAGATCGGACGCCATGATCAGTGCCGCACCCCGGTAGAAGGTGAACGGAGAGACCAGCATCCGGCCGTAACGAATGGGCACGAGTTCTTGGACCCGTGACTCGGCCTGACTCTCGAGGAGCGCCACCGGATCGGGCCGTTTTGGGGAATCCTCCCAGACCTCTTGCTCTTCCCTCGGTGCGGCGACCCGGGCCGCCTTGCCCAGGGCCACTCGCTCGCCTGTGGACAAATGGTCGGAGGACGGCGGCATCGCTGACGGGGTTGCCGCCTCGGCGGCTTTTTGGTTGGCCATGCAACCACGGTCGCGCTGCTCCGGTTCGCCGCCATCACCCAATTAGGACGATTTAACATTGTGACAAAACCGGTCTGAAGAGCCGCTACACCGTTGGTGGGACCAGTGAGGTCCCAGGACAGCTCAGGAAGCATTGAGCCGGTCCCTAGCGCGAGCCCGGTCGTCGCCCCCTTAGCTGGTCGGAGGATCGGCGGCCACCCGGAACCCCACATTGCCGCTCGAACTGTCGGGTTCACTGCCGAACCGGGCGGACACCCGGTAGCGACGGCAGTACGACGAGTGGCACAGGTACGAACCGCCACGCTGGACACGCAATGAGCCGGCCGACGGGCCCCGGGGTGCTTCGACAGGGGATGTCCGGTAGTACTCGACGTCCAGCCAATCCATGCACCACTCCCACACATTGCCGCACACGTTGTGGAGGCCGTAGCCGTTGGGGTCGAACGCATCGACCGGTCCGGTTCCGATATAGCCGTCGGCCCCGGCGTTACCCCCGGGGAACTCACCTTGGAACACATTCATCCGATGGACTCCTCCGGGCTCGAGTTGATCGCCCCACGGGAACGGCTGGCCGTCGATCCCGCCTCGGGCGGCGACCTCCCATTCGGCTTCCGTGGGCAGCCGGGTTCCCGTCCACGAGCAGTAGGCCCGGGCATCGACCCACGAGACATGGACGACAGGATGGTCCAGCCGACCCTCGACATCTGAGTGCGGGCCCTCGGGATGACGCCAGTCGGCCCCCATGACCTGTCGCCACCACGGCGCACTCTCCACCCCTCGGGTGGGAGGGAAGTCGTCGGGGAGAAGTCCGCCGAAGACGAACGACCACTCGAATCTCTCGGCGTCAGTCCGCCAGCCGGTGGCGTCGACAAACTCGTTGAACTGCCGGTTGGTGACGGCGTAGCGATCGATCCGGAACGGCGTCAACTCCACCTCGTGGACGGGTCCTTCTCCGTCGCCAGGGTAGGACCACTCCGACTCGTCGCCCATCCGGTACCGGCCGGCCGGTACCGTCACCAGTGTCGCGGGGGCAAGCCCACCCCCCGACGGCTCCACCTTGTTCCACTCGGACTCCGAGCGGGGGCCGTCGCGGCCCGGGACGCAGCAGGCACCCGACATAGTGGCAGCGTAACCCTCATCCCCGCGGACGGCCTCGGAGTCGGCGTACCGGCCGTCGGTGGCCACCTCAGCCACCGACGTTGCGGTCAGCTACTGGATCGCCGTGGCGACCCGCATGAGCTCTTCGGCAGTGATCAGATGGTCGTGGCTGTCATCACCAATCTGCAGTTCGACCCATTTGACGGTCCCGGTGAAATGGCTGGACTCGCTGGTGTAGTCCTCGCTCACGGGAGTACCGGTATCGGAGCCCAGGTCGCAGGTCTCGTCAGCCGAGTAGATCATCGGCACCGTGGCGTTGATCCGCCCTTCACCGACCTTCTTACCGTCAACGAAGAGAGTGGTGGTTCCACCCTTGGCCAGACCCCCGCCGTCGTAGGCGAACTCCATCCGAACCTGGTGCTTCCCGGCCGGAACTTTCTTCGTTCCCTCGACGTAGAATCGCATGAGTCCGGCCAGGTTGTGGCAGTACTTGGGTTTGCCCTCATGGAGATAGAAGCTCCAGCCGGCGAAGGCCCCGCCCTGGGCGATGATCACCCCGTTGGCGCCACCCTTGGGGATCTCGACTTCGGCCGTCACCGAGTGCGACTTGTTCTTGAGGTTGAGCACCGAGTTCTCGCTGAGCCGGGTCATGCCTTCGTAGAGGAGTTGCGCTTTGCCCTTCACCAGGACGGGCCGTCCGGCGATGTCCGAATTGAAGCGCTCGATCCGCCGGTCATCGAGGGGGAGCACGTTGTACTTGACGGCCTCGATGAGCCAAAGGCGCTGGAGCTCCTTCAGCCTCTCAGGATGCTCGCCAGCGAGGTCGTGGGCCTGGGACCAGTCCTTGGTGGTGTCATAGAGCTCCCAGACGTCATCGTCGAGTGCAGGAAGCTCCCCTCCGAACACCCACGGAATGCTGTGTCGGGTGACCGCAGACCAGCCCTTGTGGTAGATGCCTCGGTTGCAGGCCACCTCGAAGTACTGGGTCTCCCGCCGATCCGGCACGGTCCCGTCCTCGAACGCATACGCCATCGACACACCGTGGAAGGGCATCTGCTGAATACCGTGGACGAAGGTCGGCTCGGGAATCCCGGCCACGTCGAGGATGGTCGCACCCACATCGATGAGGTGGTGGAACTGGCTTCGCACCTCCCCGTGGGCGGTGAACCCCTTGGGCCAGTGGACGATCGTCCCAGTGCGGGTGCCACCGAAGTGAGAGGCGACCTGCTTGGTCCACTGGTACGGGGTGTTCATGGCCAGCGCCCAACCCACCGCGTAGTGGTTGTACGAGGCAGGCGTCCCGAACTCGTCGATGTGGGAGGCCATGAACTCATCGGTCTCGAAGTCGGCTGCTCCATTGAGGGCGATGATCTCGTTGAACGTACCGGTCGGAGTGCCTTCGGCACTGGCACCGTTGTCCCCGATGATCAGGTAGATCAACGTGTCCTCGAGGATGCCGAGTTCTCCGAGCGAGTCCATCAACCTCCCGATCTGGTGGTCGGTGTGCTCGAGGAATCCGGCATAGAGCTCCATCTGGCGGGCCAACACCGGCTTCAGCACATCGGACAGGTCGTCCCAGGCCTCGATCTCGGCTGGCCGCGCCGACAGATCGGTGCCTTTGGGCACCACTCCGAGCTTGATCTGTCGGGCCAGCGTCTCTGTTCGGAGAGCATCCCAGCCGGCATCGAAGCAGCCTCGGTATTTGTCGCTCCACTCAGTGGGAACGTGATGGGGAGCATGGGTGGCCCCAGGCGCGAAGTACATGTAAAACGGCTTGTCCGGCATGAGCGACTTCTGCTGATGGACCCAGGTGATGGCGTGATCGGTCAGGTCCTCGGTGAGGTGGTAGCCCTCCTCGGGGGTCTTCGGAGGCTCGATCGGTGACGTGCCCTCATACAGTGCCGGATACCACTGGTTGGTCTCAGCCCCCACGAACCCGTAGAAGTACTCGAAGCCACTGCCCGTCGGCCACTGGGTGAACGGACCCATAGGGCTGGTCTCCCACACCGGCACCTCGTGGCACTTGCCGAACTGGGCCGTGCTGTACCCGTTGAGGCGCAAGGTTTCGGCGATCGGCGCAGCATTGTCGGGTCGGATCGAGTTGTAACCGGGTGCCGATGTGGCGATCTCGGTGATACCACCCATCCCCACGGCGTGGTGATTTCGCCCTGTCAACAGCGACTGGCGGGAAGGTGAGCACAGGGCGGTGGTGTGAAAACGGTTGAAGCGAAGTCCCTGGGCGGCGAGCTTCTCCGCGTGCGGGGTGTGGCAAGGGCCACCAAAGGCAGAGGACGCCCCAAAGCCGGCATCGTCGATCATCACCACGAGGACGTTCGGTGCACCACTCGGAGGCCGAAGTGGCTCGATCGGAGCGAACGAAGTATCCGGGTCCTTTGCGTCGTAGGTGATCAGACCCACATGTCCCCTATGGGGAATCGGCAGGTTGGTCCGCGCAATATCAGCCATTTGAATCTCCTCTGGTAGTTCCGCCCGGGGCATCGAGAGCGTCAGGTTCGTGCAACTGCGCTGGATTGACCGATATCAGCTCGATGTTGAGGTCCCGAAGCAACTCAAGCGTGCCATGCAGGCGCGCTTGATCAGGCACCCAGCCAACCAGGTGGGTCAATCCGTGATCGCAGTGGCTGACCTCAAATCCGTCTATCGCCGCCGTCAACGTCGGACTCAGTCTGCCTTTGACCACGATTTCGAAGCTGTTTGCACCCACGATGGCTCTTTCCGATGTAGTGATGCTCTGCATTCTGATGGCGTCGGCGATTGGTCCCACTGGTCGGTCGAAAAGGGAACGACCCTGCGTCATGGAGAACGCATCTTCCGAATGCGCCTGCTGAGCACTTCGGTCACTCGTGATGGTCGAACCATTGTTGCCTTCATCGTGGAACAGGCCGCCGGCCAAGTCGTCATCCCAGAAGGGTGATCGTGCTCCTGGGGCTCCAACTGTCCTCCCACTGGTCTCGACGGCGTCGTTGGTGGCACACTGAGGGAGATCTGCAGCGAGAGAACGAGTCAATTATGTTTGCTCCACCTGCTGCTCCGGCCTACGCGGTTGATCGTGCGGCCCTCCGCCGTCAGCTGGACAAGGGGCTCACCTCCGCACTGACCCTGGTCGTGGCTCCGGCCGGAGCAGGAAAAACGGTTCTCCTCGCTCAGTGGGCAAATACCCATCCTGAGCTGGATTTTGTCTGGGTGGAAGTCGGCGTCGACGACGACGACCCCGTCCGCTTCTCCCAGCGATTGCTTCGGGGCCTTGCCGGCATGAACCCAGACTTTGCCGACCTCACCACCTTGGTGTCCTTGCACGGTGGCGGCCTCGGTGCGCCATTGCTCGAAGCACTCGAGGCCCAGCTGGTCGATCTCCCCGAGGTGGTCATCGTCCTCGACGACCTCCACCACCTGTCGAATTCCATCCTCATCTCCGATCTGGGTAGCCTCGCAGATCTGCTTCCACCCAATATCCATCTGGTCCTGTCGACACGAACTGATCTTCCCATCGCGTGGAGTCGTCATCGGCTCAACCGAGAACTGACCGAGATCCGCCAGTCCGACCTGGCCCTCGATGACGTCGACTCTGCCCTGCTGCTCGAACACATCACCGGTCGGTCCCTTGGGACCGATAGCGTGGCCACCCTGGTCGCCCGGACCGAAGGATGGGCCGCCGGACTGCAACTAGCCGGCATGACGCTCAGGTTTTACCACGACTCGGACGAGTTCATCACCCAGTTCAGCGGAGACGACCGACTGATCGCCGACTACCTCAGCGAAGAGGTCCTCCAAGCCCAACCGGACGATCGTCGTGAGCTCCTCCTCCGTGTCTCCGTACTGGACAGGATGTGCGCTGACCTGGTCAGTCACCTGACTGGCGAGCCGAGAGCGCAGCTTGTCCTGGATGAGTTGGAGCGGGACTCGATGTTCCTCGTGCCGTTGGACACCCACCGCCAGTGGTTTCGCTTCCACCACCTGTTCCGAGACATGCTGCGCTTCACATTACGAGCAGAGCAGCCCGCTGCTGAGGCCCATTTGCTGACAAGAGCCGCGTCGTGGCACCTCGAGCGGGGAGAGGTGAGTTCCGGTGTTGAGTATCTCCTTCGAGCCCGGAACTGGGACGAGGCGCTCGACGTCATCATGGCCCGAGGCTCTGAGGTGTTCGAGAAGGGCGAGATGGCCACCGTCATCCGCTGGATCTCTGGGGTTCCAGAGTCTGCCCGAATGGGAAGGCACGACGTCAGCCTCCTCCTGGGAATCCTCAAGGGGGTTGAAGGACAGGCGGCGGGTGCAGAGAACATCCTGGGGCGAGTGGCGACCCACGTCGATGCGTCAGACGGCGAGCGGGTTTGTGCCCAAGTCTTCCTTGCTTCCCTGGTCCAATGGCGGCCCCGCCCCGATGTCTCCATCGATATGGCCATCCATGCCCTCGACCTGCTCCATCACATCGGTGACGCCCAAATCCCCGCCATCATGAATCTGACACACCCCCAGTCACTCGAGACGATGGCCATACTGTCCTGTGGTCGGGCACATTTCCAGGCCGGAAAGATCGAGCAAGCTCGAGAGTGGCTTGATCGGGGACTGGCGACCAGGGGAGCGACGTATCCAATCTGGAAGGTCAGCGGCCTCGGCTCTCTCGGGCTGCTCGAGGCCTGGTGTGGCGACACCAAACAAGCGGGTGCGTTGTCCAACGAGGCGTTGGCCATTGCCCGAGAAGTCGGCCTGTTAGCTCATCCGTGCACCGCTGACGCCTATTTGGCCTCCACGCTGGCGGCTTTGGAACTTGGCGAGCCCGGTCGGGCCTCGCTCTCTCTCCATGAGGGCACATTGAGGGCCGAGGCGAATCGACGGAGCCAGCTCTCGTGGTTCGGCCACCTCGAGAAAGCACTGCTCCTAGAGGCCGACGGACAGCGGGAACAGGCGATGACGACCGCTCTCTCGGGCAGAAACGACCTGGGAGCACCTCCACCCCCAATCGTCGCTGATCGACTGCTTACCCTCCAGAGCCGTCTGCTCCGCCTCGGCGGATCTCCCGAGCAGGCACAGCGCACGCTCGGCAATGGGCCCTCGCATTCAGCGGCATTGGCGTTCGAGCGTGCGGCAACGGCACTCACGCTCGGCGACCGTAACCCGGTGCACAAATTGGTCGACACGATTCGAAACTCATCGGATGCGACCGAACCGCTTGCGACGGTGGAAGGTCTGCTCCTGCTCACGTGGTTGGCGGATACCGACGGATCCATTGATGATGCTCGGATGCACCTTGCCTCGGCGATGGCAGTGGCCGAGCGCCACTCCCTGGTCGAGGTGTTCGTGCGGGCGGGGCCGACAATCGTGCGACTGATCTCGGGACTTCCCGATGTCCAGTCTGTCTTTCGAGAGCGGGTCCTCGAGCGAGCGCGGGAGGTGGTCTCGCCATCACCGGGAGACGACCTTGTCGACCCACTGACCGACCGAGAGCTCGAAATCCTCTCGTACCTACCGAGTCGATTCACCAACACCGAGCTCGCCGATCACTTCTACGTATCGGTCAATACCATCAAGACCCATATGGCCCACATCTACCGGAAGCTGGACGTGGCCAACCGCAATGGGGCCATCACTCGAGCCCGAGAGATCGGGTTTCTCTGAGCGTCTGAGCCAGGTCGTGGCTTGGGGCTTGGCCTCCGGAGGCCTGGGCATGGTCGACCGTTCCCCGAAGTCACCCCCCGAGGGTGATGACTGTTCCGTCCCGAGCGTGGTTCGATCTCCATGCAGGCATCTGCACGGAATCCTGGCCCAGAGATGTTCCGCGAGTCGGAGCAGAAGTGAGTGCCAGACGGTGGATGCTCAAGATGTGAGCTACGACAACCACGGAGGACTCGTCAATGATCGCCTATACCTACCCCCTTGCCGATCTCTTCGGGACGATGCTGGGGCTGTTCGTCTTCTTCATCTGGTTCTGGCTGCTCATCGTCGTGTTCTCGGACATCTTCCGAAGTCACGACCTGGGTGGTGGCGCCAAGATGCTGTGGGTCCTCTTCGTGATCATCCTGCCGTTCCTCGGCATCTTTGTCTATCTCATCGCCCGTGGCGGAAAGATGCAGGAACGCGCCGCGTCCCAGGCGGCTCAGCAGCAGAAGACCTTCGACGCCTACGTCAAGGAGACGGCGGGTACAGCAACCACCTCGACGGAGGAACTGGCAAAGCTGGCCGACCTCAAGCAGCAGGGCGTCATCACCGACGCCGAGTTCGAAACCCAGAAAGCAAAGATCCTCGCCTGAGGCCGGAATGAGTCCTCTACCCCTTCCCACTAGGGCTCCAACGAAGGAACCGAGATGGACTCCGCAACCAAGCCGGCAGTACTCATGGTCTACTTCTCCTACACCCATCAGACGGAAAAGGTGATGGAGGCGATGGCCGAGGTGCTGCGCGACCGCGGTTGCGAGACAACTCTTGCCCGGATCGAGTTCACCGATCCGCGGTACGAAAAGCGCTTCAAGCAGTTCCCCATGCCGAAGCCGTTTCTCGAGGTCGTTGCCATGATCCCTGCGGAGCTACGTCATCGCCCCGCACAGATTGGTATTCCCGATGTCGTCACCGAACGGGAGTACGACTTCGTGTTCATCGGCTCTCCGACCTGGTGGCTTTCCACTGACATCCCCATCCGCTCCTTTCTGGAATCGGATGCTGCCACCAAGGTCCTCAACGGCAAGCCGTTCACGGGAGCCGTGTGCTGCCGCCGGTATTGGAAGCACAACCTAAACACCGTGCGGCGAATGGGAACGAAGCGAGGCGGAGACTTCGTGGACGGTATCCACTTCCGCTACCAGGGAGGACAGGTCCGTTCGTTGTTCTCCCTCTTGAGCTTCCTCGGTTCCGGCGAGTACAAAGAGCGCTACCACGGGGTCAAGATCCCCCCGACGAATCTCCAGGACTATCACCTCGATGAGGCTCGAGAGTTCGCCAGTGCCCTGGGCAACCGGCTCGTCCCCGCGAGCAGCAGCGAGTGATCAAGCATGTCCCGTCTCGGGTTCGCCATTCTTCTGCAATGGCCCGGTGTGGGAATGCGGCCGACTCACTCCGGCTCGACATCCACATGCCGGGCACGCTTGCCAATCACCTCCCGGGGCGTGACCGGCCCGGCGAGATGGTGCCTGAACTCCACTGCCACCTGTCGAACAGAGATCGAACAACAAAAGGAGAGCCGTGTACTACATAGGGGGATTCATCTTCGCAGCCATGGCCATCTTGTTGGTGGTGGTCTTCGTTCGCAAGTTTCGCCAGAGCAATGACTGAGTCCCAACCTGTGCCCGGGCCGTACGTCCGTTATTGGCTCCGTAACCGGGTTCAACTGGCTTGGGCATCAAGGCCAAGGTCGGGACCGAAAGGTAGCACGGTGTCGATGTGATCCTCGACCTGTTGCTGATCGGTCTGGTCATCACGCTTGAACCGATCCCACTCACCGCCTTCATTCTCGTGCTGGCGTCCAAGGGTGGCGTACGGAAGGGGGCCGCGTTCATCTTCGGATGGCTTCTGTCGCTGGCCATCGTGGTGGCCGGGACGGTGCTCATCACCGGCAACAAGCCGCCCAAACCGAGCACGGCACCATCGCTCGCCGCCCTTGCCGTAAAGATCGCCATCGGAGTTGTGCTCGTGCTCATCGCGGTTCGCCAGTGGCGGAAGATGGGCAAGCCGAAGAAGCCGAAGAAGACACCCAAGTGGCAGACCGGCATCGACAACATGTCGCCGTGGTACGCCATGGGCCTGGCGCCACTGACCCAGCCCTGGGGGCTCGTCGCCGCCGGGGTTGCCACCATCGTGGAGGCCAAGCTGTCGTCCTGGCAGAGCTACATCGCATTGTTCTTGTTCTGCCTGGTCGCTACCGCCATTTACCTCACCATGGAGCTTTATGCCGGCTTCCGGCCCGAAAAGAGCCAGGCGTTTCTGACCTCGACCAGAGCATGGATCGACACGCACACTGATCAGGTCATCATCGTCGTTTCGCTGGTGCTCGGGTTCTGGCTGGTCGGCAAGAGCATCTACTTGGTTGTCACGTGATGGCCGACAACCAAACCGAGGTCGACAACGCGGCCAGCAGTTCCGAGGGAGAGAGTTCGGTGGACGGGAGCTCCGGTGGCAGTTCCCGGTGGAAGCAAACCTCGTCATGGGTACTGGTAGTAGTGGCCTGCATCCTCTCGGTGCTCTCGGTGGTCACGGTGTTCACTCGCAATCAGTTGCTGAACACCGACACCTACGTGAATACGGTGGCTCCTCTGGCCAGCAACCCGGCCATCCAGACCCAGGTGGCCGAGCTGGTCAGTGAGAACCTGATCTCCCGAACCGATGTGGAGACCCGGGTGAAAGACGCACTTCCGCCCAAGGCTGGTTTTCTGGCCACACCGATCACCTCGGGCCTCGAGACCGTCACCAACGAGCTCGCCCTGAAGGCGGTCCAGTCCAAGCAGTTCTACACGTTGTGGGTGGCCGCGAACCGGGCCTCCCATAAGCAGCTCGTTGCGGTATTGACCGGATCGAACGAGGGGTCGGTCAGCTCGAAGAACGGCAAGGTGACCATCGACCTCAGCCAGGTGGAGGTCCAAGTCAAGAAGAAGCTGGACGCCAAGGGCATCACCGTGTTCGACAAGGTCCCCGCGGTCAAGGGACTCGACTTCGTGTTGTTCCAGTCGAAGGATCTGGCCAAGATTCAAAAGCTGACCAAGCTGCTCAACGACCTGGCCATCGTGTTACCCATCATCACCTTGTTGTGCTTCGCCGGCGCCGTCGTGTTGGCCCGCAACCGGCGGCGTGGACTGGTGCGCGCCGCCACCGGTCTCGCACTGTCGATGGCTGTGATCCTGGTGGTCATGGCGGTGGCCCGGAACCAGTACCTCTCGGGTCTGAGCCCGAACCAGTCAGTGGCAGCCAATCAGGCTGTCGTCGACACCGTCACGGCTGCGCTGCGCCAGGCGGTGCGCATCATCCTCATCGCGGCCGCCCTGATCGCCATCGTGACCCTGATCGCCGGCAATCGACACCTCCGGGCTTGGACGGCCGGAGGGAACCGGCCCCGTTGGATGACCGGTGGCCCGGTGCACGGCTTCGCGGTCCGGCACCGCAAAGGCCTGCAGTGGAGCATCCTCGGTCTGGGGTTGCTGGTACTGGTGGTGTGGAGCAACCCCACCACGCTGGTGGCGGTAGTCGTTGTGTTGATCGCCTTGGTGTTGGTCGGACTCATGGGCCTGTACGCCGGACATCAATCGCTCGGCAGTGCATCCGACCCCCGATCAGCGATTGGCTCCGGAGTTGGCACCCCCACGGACTCGGCGGACGACTAGGTGCACGGTCAAACGTGTTCGAGCACACGATGTCAGGGCCTCCGGAACACGCCGGGGCCTCACACCTACCAGACGTAGACCAAGCATTCAATCGTTTTGGCCTGGTGACGCACCCCTTGAAACCGAGCAATGGGCACTGACGACGATCAGATCACCTGAGTAGGGGGGATCGACTCCTCGGCGCTCGACCACATGTCGACATGGATCGAACTCTTCTACGACCTCATCTTCGTCGCTGCGATCCTGATCTTCAGCACAGCCGTCACCCACGTCCACCCCTCTTCGGGAGCGGCGTGGATCGTTCTTGTGTTTGCCGCTTCATGGTGGGTGTGGTTCACCATCACGTTGTGTGCCAATCGATACCACATGATCGACCTGACGCACCGATTCCTCCTGCTGTCACAGATGCTGGTCATTGTGCTGATGGCCATGGAAGCGCGCGCCTCCGTCACCGGTGACTCCACGTACCTGGCCCTCGAGTACGGGTTCCTCCTTTTGACCATCGCCCGCATGTTCTTCCGCGCTGCACGAAGAGACGGCATCGCGAACAGGAGCTATGCGAGGCACCTGGCTGCCGTCAATATGGGCACGGCCGGCTGCTTCTTCGTGGCCGCACTGCTCCCCGAGTCCGCTCGAATGACGTTGTCCGCTGCGGCGCTCGTGCTCCTGGTGGTTCCCTCGATCCTGATTCTCCACCGGATTGAGGACTTCTCCGTTGGGGACGAACAACACATGGTCGACGGCATGGGCGCGTTCACCCTCATCGTGTGCGGTGAGTCGTTCGTAGAGATTGCCATCGCTTTGAGTCATGCCACCATCGACCGAGTCGACATCGCGTCACTCGTCTTCGAATTCATCTTGGTCTTCGCTCTCTTCACCACCCATTTCGAGGACATCCCGGCGGCAGGATTGAATCAGCGCCGATTCGGTTGGTGGGCCGGATCGCATCTTGTCGCTCAGGTCTGCATCGCCGGCACGGCAGTCAGCGCTTCCAAGCTCATCGATCTCACCACCTCGCATCGCCTTCCCGACACGGAGATCCTCCGCATGACGGTCCCCTTGGCAATCTTCTACCTGGCCATGACCGCAATCGGCTGGAGTACGAGACGGCGTCCGGTTCTGCCGCTGGCGACGGCCCGACTGACCACGGCCGTCGTCGTCGTTGTGGTCGGCATTCTCGCTTGGTGGATCCCCTGGATCCACATGGCCGAGGCGCTGCCGCTATTCACTGCAGTGGCCGTCATCCACGCCGTCGTTGCCGTCCGGCTCCGCTCCACGACCCGGGTGATACGCGCCATCTCCACCGTGAAGCTGCTCGGATAGCAGCATGACGGTCACCGCTACTCGGTGAGCTCCTTCTGACGGTCGACCCCCCGGTTGGCCGCCCCAAGAATCAATCGGATTACCACGGCCACGACGGCGAGGTCGGCGAGCATCTGGACCGTAACGACCAGACGTGCCACGTCGGTCTTCGCCGTGATGTCACCGAAGCCCACCGTGGAGAATACGGTAACGGTAAAATAGAGCGCCGAGCTTCGCTTCAACGGACCACCGAAAGCGCCCGGATCTGCGCGGGACATGGTCAGGTAGATCCAGGCGAACATAATGAGGAACAGCGGGATGATGGTGGCCATGGCCACAGTTGCCCGCAGCATCGGGCGCTCGTGGCTGGAGATCAGCCGAATCTCGTTGGCCAAGACGACCACGAAGAGAGCCAGAGCCACACCCAGGCGGAGGGCTACCGACTGGTGGGGTCGGTGCTCGATCGGCATCACGAAGTACACAGCCACCAGTAATGCAGCGGTGATCGCTGCTCGAACGGCGGTCTTGACGACGTGAGATCGTTCGAAGGTGCTCAGATCTTCGATGGGCGAAGGCGTCATGCGTGGCAATCTGCGAATTCCGTCTCCGATGATCGCCACGACCGGAGATGGTCGCGATTCACAACTCCCCTCTGGATTGGATCACGAACCCATCGTCGCGCCTTACAACCCGTACCGAATCACCCCGAGAGGGTGACGAATCGGGTCGGCGGTGGTGGAAAGGTGGCTGTGCACGCAAAATCGGCGACTGCGTAGCTTGGCGATCGCTCTTGGGGAGGTCATCATGGAAGAACGCGGTACAGGTTGGCTCCTCTTTGCCGGGATCGCTCTGACTGTGACTGGCATCATGAGGTTGTTCGACGCCATCTGGGTCGCTGGCGCGAATCCGCCGTCGCGGACGGCGCTAAGGGCTATGGAGTGACCTTCGTTATGATCGTCCTGTTGCTGTCCTTTATGGCTACGGCGTTGTGGCTGGTACCGAGAGTCCTCTTCCGGTCGGAAGTGAGAATACCGGCAAGAGTTCCTCAAGAGTGGATCGATGACTACCACTCAGGTAGTCGGTGAAACGTGAATTCGTCGTAACCGGTCGTCGCTCACGAGCATTGAGCGACCGATGAGGATGGGTCCACGCGCCAGGACCGCGATGCTTTTCTACCTCTTCGCCAGACTCATTGGATCAACACCACCTCAAACAGACTCCACGGCGGGCTGCCCTGCGGTCTGGAGATGAACACCGAAAGCATCGCTGCCGGTGGCGAAAAGCGATGGCCGATGGCCCTCACGCTGGTCATTGCCACGGTGTTGCCGTTTCTGCTTCCCCCGAAATTCAGCCTGGGGCCGAGATGGATCATCCCGGCCGTCGAAGCCCTGCTTCTCGTCGCACTCGTCATTGCTGATCCGGGGCGGATCGATCGTCGGTCGACGTTGGTTCGGGCGCTCTCCATCGGACTTGTGGCCATTCTGGTTGCCGGAGCTGCGGGAGTCACCGCCCGACTGGTGGTCGATCTCATCAGGGGGGGACCAGAGACGAACTCACCGGGCCAGCTCCTACGGGTCGGGTCAGTAGTGTGGATCTACGTGATAATCACGTTTTCCTTCCTCTACTGGGAGCTTGATAGCAGAGGTCCAGAGACCCGAGCGCGTACGGATCCGGAGTTTCCGGATTTTGCTTTTCCGGAGCACCTCAACTCTCACGTGGCTCGGCCGGGGTGGCGACCTGAGTTCTTCGACTACCTGTACCTTGGTTTCACCAACGCCACAGCGTTCAGCCCTACCGACGTGATGCCGCTTTCTCGTTGGGCAAAACTGGCGATGGCGGTACAGGCAACGGCGTGTCTCGCCGTCATGGGCCTTGTGATTGCGCGAGCCGTCAACATCTTGAAGTAGGACGAAATGCCAGTGAGCCACCTCGGCCTCATCAGTTCGTTTCAGGAGCGGGAACGGAAAGACGACTGGCGTCGGCCAGGACATCGTCGGCTGGATCGGACATTCGATCGCCCAGGGGATCGGCGGGTTCGCCCGCTGGGCCATCGCCGGCGTGATCCACGCCATGCAGGCGACCGTCGTCGTTCATTGGCCCGTGGCGGGCCATGCTCACTTTGCTGAGGATTCAGTCCATGGCTCCGTGCACGACAGCAGCAGCAGACCTCAGCGTTATCAGTTCGTCCCAAGGGTACGATCTGGCAGACATCGGACGGAGCGTAACGTTCTGACCTGCGACGATGGGCGATCGGGAAGGTGCCCGACGGCAGCTAACGGCGCTGTTTGTAGGACATTTTATAGGACAGGATCTGGGCGGTTGCCCTCAGGAATGGCGGACTGAGGTCCCTAAGTTGGGCAGCGCGTAGTGTCCGAGAATCCGATCACGCCCGTCACCAGGGACTCCGTGCAGAGCATCGATCCTCGCGGCTACCGTCATCCCGATGCGACGGCGGCGAGCCAGAGGCCAGCTATGGGCCTTCGTCTACCTCGGCTTGCGACAGGTCCTCGAGTTGCTCCTCCTTCTCTTTCGC